>Ga0209676_1000607_pt1 | contig 52454 bp, 59 predicted proteins | sample AraplaCvi_mLB_r2_FD_184282 | JGI IMG/M metagenome (GOLD analysis project Ga0209676, IMG submission 184282) | Arabidopsis root microbial communities from North Carolina, USA - plate scrape MF_Cvi_mLB_r2 (SPAdes) (version 2) | ecosystem: Host-associated > Plants > Roots > Endosphere | place: USA... | reverse complement strand
CATTTCGTGATGTCTAGTTCCGGCTCCTAGCTCCTCGAGTCATAAGCCAATGCCCAGCAAAAGTTAAAAAAGCAACTTTTACCGGTCCTTGTCTTATGCTTGTCGGAGCTAACCAGTCGCCTCCACATTTCGTGATGTCTAGTTCCGGCTCCTAGCTCCTCGAGTCATAAGCCAATGCCCAGCAAAAGTTAAAAAAGCAACTTTTACCGGTCCTTGTCTTATGCTTGTCGGAGCTAAACAGTCGCCTCCACATTTCATATTTACACAATCTTTACATTTGGTTAAAACGTTTTTAATAGTTGGGATTTATGATTAGTAATGTAGTCTTATTTGATTGAATGAGGTTTGTTACTAAATTTATTTTTAAATTTTTATATATTTATGATGACATAGAGCCTTTAGGATGAGAGGGGAATTTATAAATGACAACTACTTTAATTAGAGAGAATAAAACGAATACTGAAGATGTTGAAGAGATGACGACTGTTAAGAAATCGATTGTTTATGATACTCAAAATTTAAATTTATGGTATGGACAGGATAAGGCTTTAAAGGATATTAATTTAAGTATTTATGAAAATGAAGTTACTGCAATTATCGGTCCGAGTGGTTGTGGTAAGTCAACTTATTTAAAGACTTTAAATAGAATGGTTGAGTTAGTTCCTACTGTTAGAACAGAAGGTAAAATTCTTTATCGTGAGCAAAATATTTTTGATAAAAGTTATCCAGTTGAAGAATTAAGAACACATGTAGGGATGGTGTTCCAAAAACCGAATGTATTCCCTAAATCAATTTGGGAAAATGTTGCTTACGGTCCTAAAATTCATGGAATTAAAGATAAAAATACGTTAAATCAAATTGTTGAAAAGAGTTTAAAGGGTGCAGCGATTTGGGATGAAGTGAAAGATCGTTTACATGAGAATGCATACGGACTTTCAGGTGGTCAGCAACAACGTTTATGTATCGCACGTTGTTTAGCGATTGAACCAGATGTTATTTTAATGGATGAACCAACGTCTGCGCTTGATCCGATTTCTACATTAAAAGTAGAAGAATTAATTCATGAACTGAAAAAAGAATTTAGTATTATTATTGTTACTCATAACATGCAACAGGCTGCTCGTGTTTCTGATAAAACAGCATTTTTCTTAAGTGGTGAAGTTGTTGAGTATACTGATACAAATAAATTATTCTCAACGCCAAAAGATAAACGTACTGAAGATTATATCACTGGCCGTTTCGGTTAATGGAAGGATATTGGTGACAAAAAATGAGACCACAATTTGATGCAGATTTAAAATCACTTCAAGAAATGATTATTGAATTAGCTATGAAAACAAAAAAAGCTGTTATGAAAAGTATGGATGCTTTTCGTACTGAAAATATAGAACTAGCACTAGAAGTAATTGATGAAGATGAGCGTATTAATAAACTAGAAAAAGAAATTAATGAATTAATATTAGTGATTATCACAAGACAACAGCCAGTTGCTGTTGATTTAAGAAGAAACTTAACAGCTATTAAAATTGCACACGATTTAGAACGTGTAGCAGATTATGCTGTGAATATCGCAAAATCAACCATTAGAATTCGTAGTCGTCAAGAAAATTTACCGATTGAAAATATCGAAAAAATGCATGCGCTTGGATTAGATATGTTATCGAAGGCTGTGGATGCATACCGTACGGAAGATTTGCAAGCTGCTAAAGAAATTGGCGAGATAGATGATCAAGTGGATGAATTATATGGCGTAACAGTACAAACACTGATGTCGAGCATAGCAGATTCTCCAGAACATGTTTCGAATGTAATGCAAATGGCGTTCGTTTGTAGATATTTAGAAAGAATTGCAGATTATGCAACGAATATCGCAGAAAACATCTATTATTTAGTCAAAGGTAAGTATTATTTATTAAATCAATAATGAAAAGGGTGTTCTGGACTAAATTGTTCATGAACACCCTTTTGTCATATTTCTGCCAATAAAAGCATACTTCTAAAACGAAACTATATATTTGGGGTGGTTAATCATGAAGGTAGTTATTTTAGCGGGAGGATTTGGTCAAAGACTATTACCTATAACAAATAACATACCGAAACCACTTTTACCAATTGCAAACCGTGCTGCAATTGAACATTTACTATTACATTTAATTAGTATGGGGTTTAATGAATTCATCATTCAATTACATTATATGTCACAAGCGATTATGAAAACGATAGATGGAATGAATTTGATGAATATATCAATTGAATATATTATAGAAGAAGAAAGTTTAGGGTCCGCAGGATGTTTGCGATTATCCAAACCGTATTTAAATGATACTTTTTTATTAGTCAATGGAGATATTTTATTTGATGGAGATATTAGAGAGGCGATCTACCAACATTTAGAATACAATCAACAATTTTCAATGCTAGTAAAACATGTTGATAAATGTGAGTCATATGGAAATGTAAAAGTAAAAAATGGACAAATAATGGAATTTATAGAAAAACCACAAATAGGAAAAAAAATCAGTAATTTAGTGAATACAGGCATTTATATTTTAAATGCAGAGTTACTAAAGTACATCCCAGACTATTGTTATTTTGATATTAGCACCGACTTGATTCCGCTTTTATTAAGAGAGAATATTATTTTAAATGCCGCTGAATTAAAAGGATATTGGATCGACTATGGAACACCGCGAAGATTTGCTAAGTTAAATGTGGACTGGATTGAAGAAAAGTTAAACCTACCAATCCCAGCTGTACAAATCTTACCTAGAATATTTTTAGGTGAACATGTGAAAATAGAAAATAATGTGAAAATTGTTTCACCAGTCATCATTGGAAACGATGTAACAATAGAAGAGAATTGTATAATTGGTCCATATGTATCAATTAGTTCGAATATTGTAATTGATAAAGGAAGTATTTTACATCATCAAGCTGTATTCCAAAAGTACACATTAAATCATGAAAATAAATTTACAAAAAATACAATAAAAAAATTATCAAAAGAAATGCAATGAATGTTGAAAAACTATGGAATTTATTCTAAAAGAGTGTTATTATATACAAGTCTGATTATGTCACTATGTCAGGAGGGAAAATAAATGCGCGTAAATATTACATTAGCATGTACAGAATGCGGAGATCGTAACTACATCACTACTAAAAATAAACGTAATAACCCAGACCGTCTTGAGCTTAAAAAATATTGCCCAAGACTTAAAAAAGTTACAGTTCATCGCGAAACAAAGTAAGCAGTAGGAATATTCCTACTGTTTTTTTTGTATTTCTACTATATATAAGCCTCAAAAAAATTTTCTGCATTTTTCTACATACTTTATTAATGGGAGATATCTATTATGGATAAAAAGGAAATTAGATCAGCTATTATTAAAAAGTTAAACGAAATCACAGTGAAAGACCGTAACACGAAGTCAAAACAAATCATTGATCAATTAATCACTACACCAGAATGGAATAACGCCAATACGATTGCAACAACAATGCCTATGGGACATGAAATTGATACTACATTATTCATTCAAGCTTGTTGGAGATTACATAAAGATGTTGTAGTACCAAAATGTATTCATAAAACGAAAGAAATGCAGTTTTTTAAAATTACAAGTTTTGAACAATTAGAAAAAGGTTATTTTGGTATACAGGAACCAAATGAGTTCATTTGTGAAAAAATCAATAAAGATGAAATTGATCTTATTGTTGTACCAGGTGTTGCATATACCTCTAAAGGGGACCGCTTAGGCTATGGAGGCGGATATTATGATAGATACTTATCAGACTATGCTGGAAACCTTGTAGCACTTGCTTATGATCTGCAAATTGTCGAAGAGCTACCTATTGAAGCACATGATCAAAGAATGCCATTGATTATTACGGAAACGAATATCATTAAAACACTTTGAACATTGTATAAGAAATCCTATTTTGATGAGAATAAAGTAAGAATGTGACTGTTTTTGTTATTTTAAAAAGCTTGAAAAAGAAGGTGGACGACATCATGCGACATAAAGATATAAATCGTGTTGCTCTAATAGGAACAGGTGCTGTTGGAGCAAGCTATGCATTTGGTATGTTAAATGCTGGTTTGGCTGAAGAATTAGTCATGATTGATTTAAATAAGGATAAAGCAGAAGGTGATGCAATGGATTTAAGCCACTGCTTACCTTTTGTAAGCTCTAGAACGAAAATATGGGCTGGAGATTACAATGATTGCAAAGATGCGAACCTAGTGGTAATTACAGCTGGAGCAGCCCAAAAGCCTGGAGAAACTCGTTTGGATTTAGTTTCTAAGAACTGTATGATTTTTAAAGGGATAATTAGTGCAATAATGGAAGCAGGATTTGACGGTATATTTTTAATCGCAACAAATCCGGTTGACATTCTTACTTATGTAACATGGAAATTCTCAGGTTTACCGAAAGAAAGAGTTATTGGATCAGGAACAAGCCTTGATACAGCACGATTCCGTTATTTACTAGGGGATTACTTTAATGTTGATGCTAGAAATATACATGGATATATAATAGGAGAACATGGTGATAGTGAGCTACCTGTTTGGTCTCAGACAACAGTCGGCACTCAACCAATCCAAAGGGTTTTAAAGAAAAATCAACAATATAGCATGCGTGAATTAGATGAGATCTTTTTAAATACAAGAGATGCTGCTTACCATATCATTAAACGGAAAGGTGCAACATACTATGGGATCGGTATGGGACTTGTTAGATTAACAAAAGCAATACTCAAAAATGAAAATAGTATTATTACTGTATCAGCTTATTTAGATGGTCAATATGGAGAAAATGATCTTTACATAGGTGTACCTGCTGTCATAAATCGTGGTGGAATTCGAGAAATTGTCGAATTAGACTTAAATGATCTTGAAACTCGACAATTTAAAAATTCTGTAGAAATTTTGAAAAAAAGTATGGAATCGATTCAATTATAAAAATGGATTGCCTCTTTCAATTACGAAAGAGGTTTTATTTTACCCTTCACATTTGAAAAAATATCTTTCATTCGCTATTGTTAATATTAGTGAATCAAATAAGTTAGTAAGGAAGATTGCATTGAATAGAGCAAAAAGTAATAAGAAACGATATTTAGTTTTGGGAATAGTTTTAGTGATTGTTTTAATTGGACTAGCTTTAGCTTTTTCTATGAAAGAAAAGATCTTTAATACGAATAGTGAACAAAAAAATTCAAATCAAGAAGTTAAAGAATCATTACCTTTATTTCCAAATTATGAAGAAACTGCAGTAGAGGCCGAAGATGGGTTACTCGAAGTAACAAATGAGCAATCAAATTTAGTATTGGTTAATAAAGCTCGTAAATTACCTGATGGATATGAACCGCCGGATTTAACGTATCCTATTGTTCCACTACATGGTGCATCAAAGGATAAGACATTAATGAGGAAAGAAGCAGCTAAGGCACTTGAAAAGCTATTTGAAGCCGCAGAAGCGGATAGCATTGTACTGACACCAGTATCAGCCTATCGCTCTTTTGACAGACAGCAAAGCCTATATAACTTCTATATCCAATCACATGGGGAAGAATGGACAAAAGCATACAGCGCCTACCCAGGGACAAGTGAACATCAAACGGGACTTTCCATTGATGTTTCTTCACCTAATTTTGGAAATATGCTTGAAAAGGAATTTGGTGAAACAAAGGAAGGTACTTGGCTGGCAGATCACGCACATGAATACGGATTTATTATTCGTTATCCGGAAGATAAGGTTGAAAAGACTGAGTATAATTATGAACCTTGGCATATACGTTATATCGGTGTAAAACATGCTACATACCTTTATGAAAATGACTTAGTGCTAGAAGAGGTTATGTCTCCAAAATAACATGAGAAGTACTGGAAGGAATCTATTAGCATTCGATTGACGAAGATTCTTTTCAACTTTATACTTAATACATATTATTCAAAATTTTTTTTGTATATTAAATAGTAGGAGTCACGCATGAAATCAATATATGATATCCAACAATTTTTAAAAAATTATGGAACGTTTATTTACACTGGTGATCGTAGGTCTGACTTAATGTTAATGCAAGATGAGTTAAAGGAACTATTTTTAGCGAACTTACTAGAAAGAAAAGATTTTCAAGTTGCAACATTAATCATAAAAAAAGAGATAAGTGAAATCCAAAAGAAAACGATTTGATAAAAGTCGTTTTTTATTAGCAGGAGATGCAAGCGGTTTCACTAAAAAGGGAGAGAGTAAGATGGAAAAAATGATCGTAGGTGTTGATTTAGGCGGTACGAGTATTAAATTAGCGTTATTAACAAACGATGGACAATTTATCGAAAAGTGGGAAGTACCAACAGATAAATCAGACCAAGGGATCCATATCCCAAAAACAATTACCATTGCAATTGAAGATAAGTTAAAAGAAATGAATAAAACTAAAGATGATGTTGCTGGTATTGGTATTGGGGCACCAGGGTCGGTTCGCCTTGAAGATGGTTTAATATTCGCAGCTGTTAACTTAGGGTGGGTAAACTTCCCGTTAAAATCCGTTTTAGAGAAGGAATCTGGAATTCCAGTAATTGTTGACAATGATGCGAACATTGCAGCGGTTGGCGAAATGTGGAAGGGCGCAGGAAATGGTGCAAAAGATGTAGTAATGATCACGTTAGGAACTGGAGTAGGTGGAGGAGTCATTGTTAATGGTCAAGTTGCTCACGGAATAAGCGGTGCTGCTGGCGAAATTGGCCATATTACTGTTCAAACTGAAAATGGCGTACTTTGTAATTGTGGTAAAACTGGGTGTTTAGAAACAATTTCTTCAGCTACTGGAATTGTACGAATTGCTAACGAAACTTTACAATCTACTACTAAAGACACAATTTTAAAGAAGAAGTTTACTGAAAATGCCATTTCGACTAAAGATGTATTTGATGCTTTCAAGGATGGAGATGAAGTAGCTACTGACATAGTTAATCATGTAATGAAGTATCTTGCATTAGTATTGGCTGGTGTAGGTAATACTTTAAACCCAGAAAATATTATTATTGGCGGAGGAGTTTCAAATGCAGGAGAATTACTTCTGAAGCCGTTAAGAAAATATTTTGATGAATATGCTTTTACAACTGTTCGTGAATCTACAAAGCTTTCAATTGCTCAATTAGGTAATGATGCAGGTGCAATTGGTGCAGCATATTTAGTTAAAAAATTTATTACAAAAGAAATAAATTAAGCAGCGATCTAACTTTTATAATCAATCGTTAATTGTATTTTAAAGATACTTCAATAGAGGTATCTTTTTTATATGTTAATTGAATTGAACAAAAAATTAGTTATTTGACGTGTTGAGTATTTTTATGATAAATTGAATGACGTCAGAAAAATACACGAGATTACTAGAAAGTTTTGACGGTAGAAAATACAACGTGGACGGACAAAACCAAGGTATTTAAGTGATTTTAAAAATAAACATGTGAATTCATAAACATGGTAAATAATAGATTATTAGTTTTAAAAAAGGAGGAACAGACTATGTGGAAAAAGTTTATTAAAAACTTCGGATTTCCTTTACTTGCAGTATTCCTTTTATGGACAAAAGCGACTTTACTGAGCTTGTATTACTTTGACTTAGAAATTGAAAATTCAATGCAAAAATTTATTTTAATAATAAGTCCAATTTCTTCATTACTAATTTTTATTGGTATTGGTCTTTTTGCGAAAGGACATAAACGAAATAGGGCTGTCATTTGGATCAGTTTAGTTATGTCATTTATATTAATTGGTGACACAGCTTACTATTCATTCTTTGATGATTTCGTAACGATTCCAGTTTTATTTATGACACAGAACTTTGCTGACTTAGGTTCAAGTGTTAAATCGATGATTAGTTTTAAAACAATTTTAGCTTTTGCTGATATCATTATTTTAATTCTAGTTAATATTTTCTGGGGTAAAAAATTCTTTACAACTGAAAATATTAAAGGTAAAACAAGAACAGCATATTATTTAGTTGCAGCTGCAGTATTTTTAGTTAACCTTGGGATGGCTGAAACTGAGCGCCCACAATTATTAACTCGTTCTTTTGATAGAGAGTATATTGTAAAGTATTTAGGATTATACAATTACCATATTTATGATATGGTTCAACAATCGAAAACTACTGCTCAAAAAGCAATGGCCGATGATAGTGAGTTAGCTGGTATTGAAAACTTTATCCGTGCTAATGATACTGGCGTAAATGCTGAGCTTCATGGGAAATATAAAGGTAAAAATGTTGTTGTTATTTCATTAGAATCTTTACAGGACTTTGTAATTGGCAGAGAAATTAATGGACAAGAAATAACACCTTTCTTAAATGACTTCATTAAAGAAAGTTATTATTTTGATAATTTTTATCACCAAACTGGACAAGGTAAAACATCAGATGCTGAGTTCTTAATTGATAATAGTTTATATCCATTAGATCGTGGAGCAGTTTATTTTACAAACGGTGGTAACACATTTACAGCTACTCCAGCAATACTGAAAAAAGAACAAAATTATTATACTTCAGTCATGCATTCAAACAATAAATCGTTTTGGAATCGTGACATGATGTATCCAAGCTTAGGTTACGATCGTTATTACAATGAAAATGATTACAAAGTAACTGAGGATACTTCAATTGGATGGGGTCTTAAGGATCAATACTTCTTTGAACAATCTGTTGAAAAGATGAAAGAAATGCCTAAACCATTCTATACACGTATGCTGTCATTAACAAATCACTATCCTTTTGAATTAGGCGAAAAGGATTTAATGATTGAAAAATTAAAAACTGGTGATCAGACAGTAGATAACTATGTAACAACAGTTCGTTATTTAGATGAATCAATCAAGCAATTCGTTGAAGAAATGAAAGCTTCTGGTTTATATGATAATACAATCCTAGTGATGTATGGTGATCACTATGGTATTTCTGAAAATCATAACCGTGCAATGAGTGAAGTATTAGGGAAAGAAATTACGCCTGTTGAACATGTAAAATTACAACAAGTACCTTTCTTTATCCATTTACCTGGTCAAACAAAAGGTGAAACAATTCATAAAGTTGCAGGTCAAATTGACGTGAAACCAACAATCCTAAACTTATTAGGTGTAAATGCTAACAAAACATCAATTAACTTTGGTAATGATATTCTTTCACCAAAGCATAAAGACTTTGTTGTATTCCGTGATGGTACAATCGTTACTGATAAATATATTTACAAAAATGAAAAAATGTATGATGCAAATACTGGTGAAGAATTAGAGGGTCAAAAGCCACCTAAAGAAGATTTAGCTAAAGCTAAAAAATCACTAGAGTATTCAAACTCAATTATTTATAAAGATTTACTTCGTTTCTTTGAAGTAAAATATGAGCGAGCAAAAACTAAGTTCGAATAAGAAAAGCACTTCCTTAGGGAAGTGCTTTTCTTTTGTGTATTTACATAGAATTGTATTAAAAATAAGATTGGTGAGGTGGAATGGTTGTTTTATAAGTCGCATACAAATCTCTTCATACCGAGGAGTTACAATTTTAGTGAACTTGAAAAAGATATTAGCATACTTACTCAGCAGTATCCATTTCTTAAGTTAAATGTGATCGGGAGAAGTGTCCTGGATCAACCAATATACGAAATCATCTTTGGTAATGGAGAGAGAAGGATTCATTGGAATGGTTCATTTCACGCAAATGAATGGATTACCACTTGTGTATTGATGAAAGCATTAGAATGGTTATGCCAAACTGTTTCAAATGAAGAATTACTATTTCATAAAGAGGTTTTGACCTTTTTTCATTTGAATACCTTATCAATTGTTCCGATGGTGAATCCAGATGGGGTTAATTTAGTCGTTAACGGTCATATAGAGGACGAGGGGTATATGAACCATGTTAATAGTCTAAATGCAGCCAATGACGATTTTACGGGGTGGAAGGCAAATATAAGAGGCGTGGATTTGAATAATCAGTTTCCTGCTAATTGGGAAATTGAAAAAGAAAGAAAGAAACCAAAAACATATGCACCGAGAGATTATCCAGGAGATGCTCCATTAACTGAACCAGAAGCAATTGCAATGAGTAATTTGGCAATTGAAAGAAATTTCGATCTACTTTTAGCACTTCATACACAAGGAAAAGAGTTTTATTGGGGTTATGATCATTTAGAACCCGAAATTTCAGCTGTTTACGCTAAGTACTTTACTAATATTAGTCCATTTAAATCAGTCAAAACAATTGATAGCCATGCAGGATATAAGGATTGGTTTATTCAAGAATTTAGAAAACCTGGTTTTACATTAGAACTAGGTAAGGGAATTAATCCTTTACCACTTTCAATGTTTGATTTAATATATGCGGAAACCTTTCCGATTTTATTTGCATCTCTTATTAACTTAAATGAAAGTAAAAAAGGCTGACGAATTTGTCAGCCTTTCATTGTTTATTTGTTTTCTTTATATGTAATATGAGAAAACGAATACATATTATAAATGTGTTGGTGGATAACCGCTATGTACGATTGTCATGATCGCAAACCATGCGAAAAGTACTAAAGTAAGACCAGAAAATACGATTCCTAATAAATTTTTCTTCTTTAAAGATCCAAATAATGCAGGAACACATAAAATAGCTGTTAGAATAAATATAATAACTGTACCCATTGTAAACCCCCTATAAAAAATTCTTCAAGCAACCCCTGTTTGCTATTACATCATTATTATTGTAAAACTTTTATTAACAATTGTCTATTTGAAATTCTAAAGCATAAACAAAATTATGATATAGTATTAATTAGATTAAATAGAAAGCAGGGTAAAAGCATGAATGTTTATCAATTACCATTAGGTCCTCTACAAACAAATTGCTATATTGTTAGTAATGATGTAAAAGAAGCTGTTATTTTTGATCCAGGTGAAGAAGCGGATATCATTTTTAATGTTATTGAAGAAAACAAATTAAAGCCATTAGCAATTCTTCTAACACATGCTCATTTTGATCATATTGGGGCTGTAGATGAAGTGCGTGATGAATATAATATACCCGTTTATATCCATAAATATGAAGCTGATTGGTTAACAGATGGCCAAAAAAATGGTTCAGCATCTTTTTTAAGAAATCAAACGATATTTGCTCGTGAAGCAGATCATGTAATTGAAAAAGAAGGCAAAATGGAATTTGGTCAATTTACATTTTCAGTTTTTGAAACGCCAGGACATTCTCCAGGAAGTATATCTTTTTATAATAAGGAACTGAGAACAGTATTTTCCGGTGATGCACTTTTCCAAAGAAGTATTGGTCGAACGGATTTAATTGGTGGTGACCACGAGCAATTAATTAAAAGTATTAAAAGTAAACTATTGTCTCTACCAGACGATGTTGTTGTTTGTAGTGGGCATGGACCTACAACGACAATTGGAGAAGAGAAAAAACATAATCCATTTTTCTAAGGGAATAATATGAAAAATATAATTTTAAATGCCATTCAAAAGAGTGAAAAAAATTACATTACATATGAAGAGTTCATTTCACTTTGTTTGTATCATTCAGATAAGGGCTATTATCAAAGATCAGATACAAAAATAGGTAGAAAAGGCGATTTTTATACGACGAGCTCAGTAGGGACAGTTTATGGCGAAGTAATTGCCTCAGTTTTTTGTCGCTTGATAAAAAATGAGGTAATTGATCCAATTTTTGTTGAAGTTGGTGCCGGAAATGGTCGTTTTGCTAACTCTTTTTTAAATTATTGCCAAAAAAATGAACCAACAATTTATTCTAATTTAGAATATAGAATCGTAGATGAAAGTAAATATCATCGTTCATTACAAATGAAAACATTAACGCAACATACAAATGTAAGTTACTATGCAAGCATTTCAGACCTGAGTAAAATACAAAACGGTATGATCTTTTCAAATGAGCTTTTTGATGCTCTACCCGTGAGAGTCGTTGAATTTTGCCAAAACAAATGGCAAGAGGTTGTCATTTCCTATAATGAATCTTATGAATTAATTGAGAAATTTATAGAGATTGAAAATGATACGTTTTTCGAATTTCTTAAGAATCATCATTTTTCTGGAAAACATGGACAAAGGGTTGAAGTTCCTGTTGCAATGGAATCAGTGTTTAAAGGATTAAATGAAGCACTTGACCATGGAATCATCATGACTGTTGATTATGGTTTTACAAGAGAGGAATGGAATGCTCCTCATCGAGTGAAAGGAAGCTTGAGGGGCTATTACCAGCATGAAATGAAAACAAATGTGTTTGAATTTTTAGGTGAAATGGATTTAACCACACATATTCATTGGGATGAACTAAGAAGGCTTGCAGAGATGAATCATCTAGAAAATTTATACTTTAATTCTCAAAGACAAGCACTTTTAGATCTTGGTATATTAAATTGGCTTGTACAACATGCAGCAATGAATCCATTTTCAGATGAATATAAACATAATCGAGCAATTCAATCATTAATTATGCCAGGTGGTATAAGTGATTCGTTTCAATTATTGTTACAGATCAAAGGATTTTCTGAAACAAAAAAATTAAAAACGAGAGAATGTCTTACAATAAATGAGTACAAATAAAAAAACCAGTCAAATGACTGGTTTTATTTATTACTCACCAAAGCTTGGTACTAATAAGAAAGTACTATAATATGTAAATCCTACAAAGAACACAGTTAAGTATGCGCCAAAGATATAGATGTACATACGCTCAGAAAGCTTTAGATAGCCTAATACTACGAAAAATGCTGTTTGTACTGCAAAAATTAATGCAGCAGCAGTCATATGACCAACTATGAACATTACCGCAAATATAGCTGTCCAGAATCCTAGAACGCGAAACATACGATCCATTCTAAATCCCCCCATAAATAATTTCTACCCATTCATTATTATAAAATAAGAAAGTTACAATTGTAAACAACGTATTACTACAATTGTCGAATGTATTTAGAAGTAAATAATATTCTTATCTGTATTATTTTCGTTCATTTGTAAAATTCTATACATATTGGTATAAGAAAAAGTCATTTGATTAAAAAAAATTCTTAGTGACATTTGATATAATGTCTAGCCTACTAGCGTAAATATTTTGGTGAAAGCTCCATTTTCTTCATATCTCTATGATATAATATGATATAAAGATAAAAGAATATTTAATTAAGTTGTTATTTTGAATGGGGTATAATAATGAATATCGAAAAAGAGTATTCTCAAGCAGAAAAAGCTTATGAAATCTTAGAAAACATGATCGTATCGTTAGAATTAGAACCGGGCCAAATCATCACAGAAAATGAAATAAGTAAAAAACTAAATATTGGACGAATGCCAATAAGAGAAGCATTAAAAAAATTAGAGTCTGTAAATATGGTTGTCATTTTACCTAGAAAAGGCATCATGGTTAAAGAAATTACGGTTGAGGAAATGTTACAGCAGTTAGAAGTACGAAGAGTACTTGAAAAACTCATCGTTGAACGTGCGACAAAGTTTATGAATGAAGAAGAGAAAAAAAGACTCTTAGAAATAGCTGATGCATTTGAAAAAGCGACAATTGAAAAAAATGCTTTAGATTCAGTACAATACGACGGAATGTTTAATAGCTTAATTAGTAAAGCATCAAGAAATCCGTATGCTGCAAATGCAATTACACCTTTACATGTTTCAGCTAGAAGATTTTATTATTTTAACTACCATATTGATGAAGAGTTAACAAAGTTAATCAATATGGCTCATATCGAATTGATTAGAATTATGGTTACTGGCGATGTGGAAAAAGCTTTAAAACAGCTAAAAGTTTTATTTGAATGTACAAAAAGATCAACAGATTTAAGATTAAACTTGTTTCTTAACTAATAATATTAATTAACAATGAATTTGTTCTGTCTGTGCTAATTCATTGTTTTTTATTTTGCCTAATTACAATTAGGATATTTCTATAAGGTGAACACTAGAGTGCTACTTTTTCTGAGGTATTCCTACTTGGCTTTAACTATTTAAATTGTGATTTTCAAGTTTTATCGTAAATTATTTTTAAAAGTAACTTTAACTGATTAAAATATTTGTACTAAAAATAAGTTTTCTAATTAAATATCCAATTTTAACGATTTGTGTCATTTTGCCATTTCAATTTATAATTTGTTTAATTGAAAGGAGAATGGTAAATGAACTCAGTTGAACAAATTGTAGAGGAACTTTTAAAAAAAGCTTGTCACTTTGGTGCATCCGATATCCATTTGTTGCCTAAGTATTCAAATGTCGAAGTGTTATTTCGTATAGATGGGGATATCAAATTAATTCAACGAATTGATCGCGAAGAAGCAAAAAGAATGATAATGCATTTGAAATTTCTTGGTAGTATGGATATAGGCGAAAGAAGAATTCCACAAACCGGCATCCTTGTTGTGAATATTAATAACATCATATTATCTCTTCGTTTAGCAACCTTGCCTTCTATTTCTGATGAATCAATGGTTATTAGGATTCATCCCCAACAAAAAATTACACCATTAGAAAAACTCTCATTATTTCCTTCAACTACTAGAAAACTTCTATCACTTCTTCATCACTCTCACGGACTTATGCTCTTTACTGGACCAACAGGTTGTGGAAAAACAACGACTCTTTATTCCCTTTTACATGCAGCGAGAAAGGATTTTACTAGAAATATTATTACAATTGAAGATCCAGTTGAACGTAAATCTGATGAATACTTTCAAGTGCAGATCAATGAAAAAGCCGGACTAACATACTCATCGGGATTAAAAGCGATTTTACGATCTGATCCTGATATTGTGATGGTAGGAGAAATTAGAGATGAAGAGACAGCTAAAATTGCAGTAAGGGCTGCTTTAACTGGTCATCTAGTTTTAACAACGATTCATTCCAAAAATACAAAAGGTGCCTTACATCGGATGATAGAACTTGGTATCCCGAAAGAAGAATTGTTTCAGTCAATAGTGGCAATTGTTTCTCAACGGTTAGTACAAATAAAGTGTCGTTTCTGTGAGAATGAATGCCAACCAAATTGCTTGGCAAATCGAAAAAATAGAAGATTAGGAGTTTACGAGCTACTGTACGGGCAAGCTTTAAATGCTGTAACGAATGAAATAAAAGGTCTACATGAGGAGTATAAAATATCTACAATTAACGATGAATTAATTAAAGGTTATGCACTTGGTTATATAGACTATAAATCATTAGATAGAAGCTTACTTTATGGTTAACAGAATTTCAATAAAGAATCTCTCATTGGTAGAACAGGCTCGGCTCCTCAAGATATTAGGTGAATTAATACTAAAAGGCTATCCATTAATACAAGCTATTGAATTTTTATCTATACAATTTCCAACTTCATATCGAAATACAATTCTTAAGTCTAGGCATTTATTGATAAATGGTCATTCATTTATTGAATTTGCAAAATCTATGAGGTTACATCCAGATGTAATTGTATATTTGTACTTTGCTGAAAAACATGGAGATTTATCATTTGCTCTAAGAGAAGGCAGTTTTATGTTATTGAAAAAAATTCAACATAGAGCATACTTACGAAAAGTAATGGGATATCCGATCTGTCTTTTACTTTTTTTACTTTTCATACTCATCATTTTTCAAATATTTATTATCCCTCAATATGAAATACTATTTTCAACATTTCAAACTGATCACCATTCATTCTCCTATATATACCTTCAAGTCATTAAGCGGTTACCGATCATTGTTTGTCTGATTTTTGTAATCGGTTTGATTCTTTTCATATCATATTTTCTATCGTTAAAAAAATTAAATCCAATACGCCAAATGGAGAAATTAATTAGAGTCCCCTTATTTAAACAATTTCTACTCACAATAAACACCTATGAATTTTCAATGCAATTAAGTGTTTTATTACATGCTGGCTTTTCAATTGCAGAAGCATTAAAGATTATGCAAAACAATGATAGTAGAACTTTCATTAAAACAAAATCAAAATTTTTATATAATCAAATTCGAAATGGTGAAGTATTACAAAGAATTCTAATGAATGATCAAACATTCCATCGGGATTTAATTTTAGTAATAGATCACGGAATGAATAACAGTACACTAGCTTTAGAGCTTGGAGATTATGCCGATTTTTTAAAGACGTCATTGGAAGAACACTTCCATCGCTCACTTAGATATATACAGCCTATTATTTTTATAATTATAGCCTCGAGCATTTTATCAATTTATGTGGCAATTTTATTTCCGATGTTTCAATTAATGAATAGTTTTTAGGAGGGAAGAAATGGATGAAAAGGGATTTACTCTCATAGAAATGCTTGTTGTTTTATTAATCATTTCTATCTTGTTATTACTAGTCATACCGAATATTGGTAAACAACAAGCTTCGATTCAGACCAAAGGATGTTCTGCATTACAAAAAATGGTGCAATCAAGCGTAGAAGCATATCGATTAGATCATGAAAAATTACCAGAAAGCTTACAAGAATTAAAGGACGAGGGTTATATAACAACTTATAAATGTAAAAATAATTCAGACTTAACTTATGAAAAAAATTCTGGCATTGTTTCTATACCTTAAAAACTTTCAAAAAAACGCAGATGGTTTTACCCTTGTAGAGTTGTTAATAGTCCTTTCAATTATAATGTTATTAATGGTATTTCCAATCATTCAAGTAAAAAAAATAGAGGAGGAACAAAAAATCATCTTATTTTTACAAATGCTACAAAATGATATTTTCCTCGCGCAAAGAAATGCTGCAGTGAATCAGCTCCCCACAAGAATTATCTTTTCTAATGGAAGTTATATCATCGAAGACAATTTACTGAATCCTCCTATTTTGAAGCGAACATTTGATTCAGAGCTAATCATTACCTTTATATCACTTAAAGCCCCATTAAGATTTAACCTAGATGGAAATATTTCGACTTCAGGAACAATTTCTATCACGTATAAAAATAGTAAATATATCGTTACGTTTTATTTAGGAAGTGGTCGATTTACATATGTTAAAAAATGAAAGAGGATTTTCATTTTATGAGGCAATCATTTCATTAAATATATTAATTATTTTTTGTGTGATCATCGTACCTTCAATCACACTTTTATTACAGAAAAAGGAACAAGCAATCAAGATGAAAAATGCGGAAGATATATTAACTGATTCAGTACATTCTTATTATCTAAATAGAGAAGAATTTAATACAAATGAAATCGTAAGAAACGGTGTTTTCTTTTCAATAAACGTAAATCAAACAATACATGCAGAAAGGGAGCTTTGTGTTAGTTGGTATGAACGCTCAAAGGAAAGTGAGATCTGTGAGGACATTTCAGAATGAAAATGGTTTTACCTTAATCGAATCGTTATTATCGTTAGTAATATTCATGGTGATCATTTCAATCACTACTTCAAGTTTAAGTGCATTTGTAAAGCGAAATCATAAACAGGGTTCATTAAATCAAATAGAATGGGATAACTTTATTAATGAAATTCAAGAAGAAGCTAATACAAGTAGTAATCAAACGGTTTATTCAGAATTACTCATTTTTGAAAATTCATATGAAGTACCGAGTAGTTATCAAAAATATGGTGACATCGTTAGAAGACAAGTACTAGGAGTTGGCCATGAAATTGTTTTACAAAATATAAGTAAGATTATATTTAAAAAAAATGGAAAACATCAAATAACTGTTAAGGTAGTTGATTTAAATGGTAATATTTTTGAAAAAAATATACGACTATTTATCAATTGAAAAAAAGTTAAATGAAAGTGGAGTTTATTTACCTTATACCGTGTTAATTGTAAACTTACTAATCGTATTTTTTCTCATACAAATTGATATTATTCATTCTTATATCACATTCATTCAACTGAGTCGTACCCATAATAAATTAGAACGTACATATGCCCATGCTATTTACGATTTGAAAATTGGAAATATTCCACTTCAATCTAATGTTGTAAAGTATTATAATGATACAAAAATTATATGGGATATTAAAGCGACAACTAGTGATGAATTTTTCATTAAACTAACTAGTAGTAATTCGAGAATTAAAAAGCATGTAGTACAATTTAAATATAAAAAAAATGAAAATCAAATATCAGGCTGGATTGATTAAGTCGGAGGAGAATATGAAATCAATTTATTTAGTAGGATTTATGGGTTGTGGTAAAACGACAGTTGGTAAAAAATTAGCAACAGCTTTGAATTGTCAGTTCATTGATTTAGATGAAGAAATCGTTTCACATACAGGTAAAAGTATACCAACGATATTCGAAGAGAAGGGTGAATATGGTTTTCGTAAAATTGAGTCCGAAGTTTTAAAAAAGGTATCGAATGAAGTTTCAATTATTTCAACAGGTGGTGGAATCGTTACCCGTCCCATAAATATAGTATTCATGAAACAAAATGGAATTTTATTCTATTTAGAAACAACAATTGAAACGTTATATAAAAGAATTCATCAGGATTCAAATCGCCCTAACGCTGTTAACCGATCAATAGAAGAGTTAAATACCTTATTCATAAGTCGAAAATCCTTTTATGAAAAAGCTGATTTCACCATTTCAGTTACTGAAAAGTCACCAAAGGATGTTTCCGTGGAAATCATTAACTGTTTAAATTCACTTCGATGAGGAGATAGTAGAAGTAAGTGAATAGAAAGCTAGGTGATTAGTTTGAAGACTAATGATTATGTTAAATATATGACTGAGCAGTTTATGAATTATATCGATCAACCAAAAGAGAAGCGTGAAATGATGAAACATGAAAAGGAAGAAAATAAAGAATCTTTTTCAACAAATATGTTCGGTATGCTTCCATTGAGCTTTGCACTATACATGAAGAAAATTCAAAGTCGAAAAAATAAGAAGAGTATGTAAAAAAAAGCTGATTTTTAAGCTAATAATATTCTAAGTACAAAGTATAAAAACTAAGAAAATTAGAAGACTGAATCTTATATGATTTGGTCTTTTTTATTATGAAGTAAACCTATTCTCTTTTTTGAAACTTGCTTATATTTTTATATTTATGAAGTAGGTTAATTAAATAAAGTAATATTTGGATTAAGAAAGATATAAGTAGAAAAGTTAATACAAGGAGTGATTTTTTGGAGAAAAATATTTGGGATGTAGATTTTTTAAAACAAGTAGTAAAAAGACTTTGCAAAATAAACATTATAAACATTATTTCCCCTCAGAAACCTAAATATGATATCATCGAGAAAGTAATGGTTATTAAGAACGATTTAAAAGATGGCGCAGACTTAGATTGTTTTAATATGTTAAACCTTATTTAACGAACAATTGGACCTTTAGAAGAGAGCTGAACAAACAAGAAATAAAATTATTGAGGCTTATGCAGAGTGTCAAGGCATTTTATATTGATTTTAGCAATGAAATGAATACCATTTGGCGATGAATTATATTATATTTGTTGAATAGATTCTCTTTAAAGTCAAGAAAAGTAGGTGAACAAAGTGGGAAAATATCAATTGGATTACAAAGGTCAGTTAGCTGTGACAAAGTTTCATGAAAAACAAACGCCTGCCAAAGTTGATAAAAAGAAGCAACTTGAAAAAATGCGTGCGGAGTATTTGAAAAAAAAGGAAAAGCAAACAGATAAATAATATGAATGAAAACATAGGAAGACTAAAACCTCCCTATGTTTTTTTCTTATTCGAAGTTCTTTTATTATTGGGAAAGAGTTTATTATTCCCATAACTTTCAGATTCGGTGACAAAAACTCGTCACAGCTATCCATTCCTCACTAAAAATTTCAGTAGCAGAATCAATAGACCAGCCGATATTTTGGATACACCAGTAATCTCTAGCAGAAATTTTTAAAACATTTGGATACTCACTTGGCTTAGGTAGCTGAATAAAAAGATAATTCTCGATTTTTTCAGCAAGATACTATCTCACCCACCCACACTCAAAGAAAGTCAGGGAATCCCAATGCGCTGAAATTACTTCTAATAAATTAAAGGTAAACCAATGAGTAGACCTATAAAGGTTAAAAGGTTTACGAGGTTTATGCAATTATGGAATCCTTAATATAAAAAGTAGATAGATGATAAGTTTTAGTAAGCCTTAGATAAAATTAGCTTATCAATCATCATTAGAAGTTTGAAAATCGCTTAAAATGTTTTTCTGAACACACAAGGCTGAATTTATGTTAATATAGAATATTTTTGATGAAAATTGACTTAAAAAGTAGGGAATTTTATGAAATATTTAGGAATTGTATTTATATTTTTAGGGGTTAGTTTTGTAGGGTTAAGTGGATTAGAAAAGATACTTATTTTCCTAGCTTTTAAAGGCAGTAATTTTCAAGAAATACAGGTTATTAAAGATCTAACACCACCTTATATCTGGGGAATAACAAATTATACTTTTGTGTTTGGACTGTTATTTTTCATTTTTGGATTACGTGTATTTTTCTCAAAAGAATGGAAAACATGGTTGGATAAATATCTTATGTAACTAACGAGAGCGTTATTACACAATGAGACTGCTTCAGCAGTCTATTTTTTATGTTAAAATTAAACTATTAAGGGGATGAAAGGTGGGAAAATCTTGCTAAATTATTTCATTTCTTTATTTATTTCATTAATCATTTTTGTTTTTGGAGTAGTAATTCTTATAGGTATGTTTTACATGTATAGGAAAGCTAATAAAATTACTTTAACTATGATTTTTTATGTACCGGTTTCAATCTTAATGATTATATTATCTGGTTACTTTTTAATAAATTATGTACGTGATTTACCAAATGTAATGTTTAATAATACAGAAATATATTTAGGTAAATGTAAAATAAGTACCAATCGTAGTAATTTATACGTCGAAATTTAAAGATCATCTAATTACTTTCTCAGAGACGAAATATTATGGCATTGAAGATGGTAATTTTGAATGTAAAGTAGAATATTACCCAGTTTCTGAAGAAGGTTATTCGCTTGAAATATTAAAAAAATAGTATTTTTAAATCCAATTCACCTAGTGTATCCAATAAAAGGAGTATTCTTCATGTTTGTATATTTAGATCTGTTTGTAGCGGTTGTTACAATCCTGTTATTAACATTTTTCTTCTACTTTTCTTACAAAATTATAAAAGGAAAAAAGACAATTAATTCCTGGATTACATTGATTGGGTTATCTGCATTTATCTTTATTATTATTAAGCAGGTTTTAATTGCTATTGATGTTGTTCGACCATGAAATAATTAAATTGAATGTGAACCTGAAATTCTGTATGGCTTAATATCTGCTATTAAGTATCTTTTTATATACGACTCACTCAGGAAGTTATTAACTAACGAATGAGTAAGAAAGCTAACAGTATGCATAGTTTTGTCGTTTTTTTTCTTTTGCTAACTTACAAGTTGATGAGTTAGATAAAAACTATGCAAAAGGTTTGGAATAAACGACCTTAAAATTTAAGGAGAAGTGGTATTAAATAAATGTGTAAACATATTTATAACCTCTTGTAAATCAAGAGTTTTTTTTCATTCATTATTAAGTTTAATCTCATTTTTTAATTGATTTATATATTTTTTGTCAGCTGATGTAAATTGGGTAAATACATTTCGGACACAACCAACAAAAAAAGGTCTGTGGTAAGGATTATATAGATCAATAGAAATAACTTCACCAGACTGAATAAGTGGTTCATTTTGAACGACAAAGTCCACACCAATCGTAATAGCAATATTTTCGCTAACAGCTCTTCGAATGCTATCTAAATTATTTGTAGTGAATAATACATTTGTTTTGTCTTTTAAAAATTCATCATAATACCATTTAAGATAGTGTTCATCGTGGACTACAAATGTTTCTTTTGCTAGATCTTCAATCGTTAACTGTTTACATTCGGCAAGTGTGTGATTTTTGCTCACACAAACAGTTATTTTTACTTCATTAAAAATTTCAAACACTAATTCCTTATTTTTCATTAACAACTCATCATATATCCAAATTAATCCGAAACGAAATTTTTTTTCTTTTATATCATCCAATATTTCTAGTGAATTTTTCCCGAAAACTTTTATTTTAGTATCTGGATTTATGTCTTTAATCCCTTTAATAACATTAATTGTGTAATGAATTAATCCAGGTACAGAAGCTATTGTTATTTCACTAGACTTAGTATTGTTGCTTACTGCAAGCTCCTTTAATTCCTCTGCATGTGTCAATAAACTAAACGATTTTTCAATTAGTTTCTCTCCTTCTGGTGTTGGAATTGTACCGTGGCGTGACCGGATAAAAATTTTAAATCCGAATATTTCTTCTAAATTATTTATCGCCTGAGAGATTGCGGAAACAGAAATATGCAAGTTTTTAGCAGATAACGAAATCGATCTAGTTTTCGCAACCTCAACAAGATAAGTTAAATGGTCCAAATTCATTTAATTGCTCCTTTAAAAAAAGTGAAAGCACGTTAAGAATAATTAAACATAGTTTAACCTATTTTCCTTATATAATAATTCTTGGGATAACATTAAATTATCCTAATAAAATTTTAAGGGGAATTTAAATGAGGAGACAGAATTCAACAACTATGAAAGCACTATCTGCATCACTAGCGGTTTCTCTATTAAGCATGTCAGTATTCAGTACACAAGCTTATGCTTCACCTAATGAGTCTGTACCTGTCAATGTATTATCTACAAAAAATAATGATGATAAGGATTTAGTAAAATTTCGTATTATGGAAACTACAGATATCCATACGAATCTATTAAATTACGATTATTATAAGAATGCTAATTATGAAAAAGTTGGTTTAGCAAAAACTGCTACACTTGTAAAAGAAGCTCGTGGAGAGGTACAAAATAGTGTTTTAGTCGATAATGGTGATTTAATTCAAGGAACTCCATTAGGAACTTACGAGGCTAAAATTGATCCTTTGAAAGAAGGGGAAGTTCATCCTGTTTTTAAAGCAATGAACCTAATGGGGTATGATATTGCTACGCTAGGCAATCATGAATTCAATTATGGTTTAGATTTCTTAGATGAAGCATATGACGATGCTAATTTTCCGTATATAAATGCAAACGTTTTCGTTGATGACCATGACAACAATCCTACTAATGATCGAAATAAATTTAATCCTTATAAAATACTGAATAAAAAAATTGTTGATGAACAAGGTAAAAAGCATGTAATAAAAGTAGGTTTTATTGGTTTTGCCCCACCACAAATTAATGAATGGGATAAAGCTAATCTTGAAGGTAAAGTAATCACGAAAAATATTGTGGAAACAGCTAAAAAATTCATTCCTGAAATGAGAGAACAAGGAGCAGATGTTATTGTAGCTATGACTCATTCAGGCTTTAGTGCGAATAAAGAAAACACTGAAGATGTTATTTATTCGATAAGTGAAGTTCCAGGTATAGATGCGATTACTTTTTCTCATACACATAAAGTATTCCCAGCAAAAACAGACGCTACTCTTGACGCTTTATTTTTAGGAGCAGATAAAAAACCATTACCAGGTGTAGATAATGCAAAAGGTACAATTAACGGTGTACCTGCAGTACAAGCTGGATATGGTGGTGGTTCATTAGGCTTGATTGACCTTACACTAAAAAAAGAAAAAGGAAAATGGTCTGTTGTAAACTCTCAATCTTCAACAAGAGAAGTATGGGTTGATGTTAAAGATCCAGTTTCGGGTAAAACAAAAACAGAAAGTACAGTAGCTCCAGATCAAGAAATCGTAAATGCAATTAAACCAAATCATGATGCAACTGTTAAGTATGTAAATACACCTATCGGATCAACAACTGATGATATTCATAGCTATTTCTCATTAGTACAAGATGATCCGTCAATCCAAGTCGTAACAAATGCACAAAAGTGGTTTGTAGAAAAATATGTTGCTGAAAAGAAACCAGAATATAAAAACTTACCAATTTTATCAGTAGGTGCTCCATTTAAAGCTGGACGTAATGGAGTAGCTGAATATACGGAGATAAAAAAAGGTGATCTAACGATTAGAAGTGCTGGTGATTTATATCTTTACGACAATACTCTAAAAGCGGTTAAAGTAAAAGGTTCTGTAGTCAAAGAATGGATTGAAATGACAGCAGGTAAATTTAATCAAATTGATCCAAATAAAACAGAAGAACAAGCTTTATTAAACCCATCTTTCCCAGTTTATAATTTTGATGTAATTGACGGTGTTAACTATCAAATTGATGTTACAAAACCAGCTAGATATGATGTAAATGGGAATTTAGTTAATAATACAAGTCGTGTAATGAATTTAACTTATAATGGTCAACCTTTAGATTTAAATCAAGAATTCATAGTAGTTACAAATAACTATCGTGCAGGTGGCGGGGGGAACTTCCCTGGTGTTAAAGGAAGTGAATTTGTTGTTGATTCGGCAGATGAAAATCGTCAAATCTTAATGGATTACATTTCTGAAATGAAAACAATTACGCCAACAGCTGATAGTAACTGGTCGATTGCACCAATTAATGGAAATGTGAATGTAACGTTTACGACTTCACCAAGAGCGGAAGAATTTATTAAACCTAATAGTAATATTTCATATACAAATAAAACAGATAATGCAGGCTTTGGAATTTTTAAATTAGATTTAGGTACTGCTTCTAAAGAGAATATTAAAGTTCAATTGCTAGGATTAAATGATTTTCATGGACAGCTTGACACTGATACAAAAGTTACGCTTAATGGACAAGAAGTATTAGCAGGAAATATGGAATATACAGCTGCTGCGATGAAACAGCGTGAAGCTACTAATCCAAATACACTATTAGTTCACGCAGGTGACATGATTGGTGGAAGTCCACTAATTTCTGCTTTATTCCAAGACGAACCAACCGTTGAAGTTATGGAGGCTATGGGCTTTGATGTAGGTACAGTTGGAAACCACGAATTTGATGAAGGTATAGATGAATTAAAGCGTATGATTAATGGTGGAGAGCATCCAAAGGGAACTAAAGGATATGATGGAATGAACTTCCCAGTCATTGCTGCCAATGCATATGATACTTCAACAGGTCAATTAATCACTCAACCTTATGCAATAAAAGAGGTTGGTGGTAAAAAGATTGGTTTCATCGGTGTAGTAACACAGGAAACACCATCTATGATCATTCGAAAAGGAAACGAAACACTTGAAATTCGTGATGAAGTTGAAGCTATTAACCATTATACAGAAATTTTAAAACAACAAGGCATTGAAGCAATTGTAGTACTAGCACATAATCCTACACTTCAAACGGGTAAAACGGATTTATTTGATGCAACTGACATTGCCGAAAAAGTTGATGATGAGGTTGATGTAATTTTTGCAGCTCATAATCATGTATTTGTTGATAAAGAAGTAGATAATAAATTAATCGTCCAAGCTTATTCTTATGGATCTGCATTTTCAGATGTTGACTTAGAGTTAGATGCAGTGACAGGTGAAATCGTTAAGAAAGAAGCTGAAGTAGTAACAGTTTACCAAAAAGACTATACACCAGATTCTACGGTTTCTGCGATTATGAAAAAATATGAAGATTTAATCGCACCAATAAAAGCTGAAATCGTTGGTGATTCTATGCAGACCTTACCAAAGGGGTATCCATCTACAGAAATGAATGGTGATATTGCGCTTGGTAATTTAATTGCTGATGGAATGAAATATGCGATGAACGCTGACTTTGCAATGATGAACGGTGGCGGAGTACGAGCACAGCTTGACGCTGGTGAAGTTACGTTCGGTGACTTGTTTGCAATTCAACCGTTTGGAAATATATTAAATAAAGTAAATCTTAGTGGTGCAGATTTAGAAACTGTATTAAATAATCAAATTACTGATAAAGGTTTAGATTTCCATATCGCTGGATTTAAATATACGTGGGATTCTTCTACTAAAAAAGTAGTAAATATCTTATTACCAGATGGAAGTAAAATTGATCCGAACAAAGAGTACTCGGTAGTAGTAAACAACTACATGTATGGAAATGTTAAATATGGTATTGGTCAACTTTCAACAAATTTAGAAATTGGAACAGATGATCTTCAAGCAACTATTAATTATGTAAAAACACTTCCTAAACCTTTCAAATATGAAATTGAGGGAAGAATTCAAAAAGTTACTTCAACACAATAAAAGACAAACGAAAGTAACATCTAAGCAAATAATAAGTTAATTAATAAAAAAGTAGTTTAAGACGACTCAGATTTTGGGTCGTTTTTTTTCTGTTAAAAAGTAGTGATGATAAGAACGTATTAATTATGGTTTAGAAAGCAAAAAAATAAACATATGTAAATCTGTAACCGTATTTGTAACCAAAGATATATATGATTAAATTCACATATTTCATCTTATAGATGGTGATTATTTACACTTAAATTAAATGGAGGATAGAATTTAATTGTTTATTCAATAACCCTTCTTATTAAGGAAATATAGGTTCCTAAGTTATTCAACTAACGTTTTCGTTTGTTGAACAAGATTTCGTGCTGCATATGCGGCTCTTTTTATTGAGAAACTTTCAGTCTAGTTTTATTAGGAAAAGGACTAATTAAATTTGAATAGAATAAAAAGTAATAAGTTAAAAATGCAAAAGGAGACAATATGATAAAATTTTTAGTAATCAGTTTAATTTTTATTCCTATAGTCATCATGGTTTCTAAATTGAATCCGGAAGACTTGAGTGTTTGGATGTTGGTAATCTTATTTTCACAGTCCGCTATTTATTCCGTTTGGGATTATGTTAAAAAAAGAAGAAATGATAAGACACATTACAACAAACGCATGGGTTAGTTAGATAAGATATTTAAAAATTAATAGAGGTGTTTTATATTTTAAAAATTACAGGAACATCATCATCTATATACATAGAGTTTGAAGGTAAAATAGTTAAAATATCTGGTGAATTATTAGTAAACGGGTTTGTTGCATATGTTGACTCAATCAAAAATTGGGAGCCACCCTACGAAAATATGGAAATTAGTGAAGAAATAAAAGAAAGAATTATAAGTGCTGTAATTCATCAAACTAAGAATTCGGATTTTAAGATAGAATTTGAATAACGTTTAAAGATTTGTTGTTCATCTTACGCATGCGTTATTTGAATAAAGAAAAGCAAGACCACTTTTTTGTGGTCTTTTCATTTGCTCAAAAATCAACATTTAAATTAAACAGAGCCAAACTATAAAAAAGAAGGGGCTGTCTCTTTGTCAAATAGACTCATGAGACAATCCCTTCTTTACTTGTAATGAATTGGTTACTTATTTATGCCAATCGATTCATCGTATTTGGTGAGAGATAAAATAAGCCGCCATTGGTACAATCGACGTGAATGACAGGTTCGTATAATTCCTTTAATGCGTTATATTCAACATGATAGTTTTCAGGTTTTTCTTCGTCATCTTTATAAAATTGATTGAGCAATTCCAAATCATGTTTCCATCTGTTTTTTGCTTCTTCTGCCCAAGTTTCATCTTCTTCTTGAATTTTACTTCTGAGTAATTGTTCCATTCTGTTTAAACCACTAATTGGTTTTATAATTGGTGACATCGAGTAACAAAAGTCTGGAATTTTTGAACTGAATGGTATTTTTTCAAGTTTTGAGTGAAAGTTTTCAATAATTGTTCCTGAGATTAAATGAATTCCGTAAGAGTATAAATAATCTTTCTTATGGTCACATGTAAAAGATACTTGGTAATTTACAGCTAACCAAGGATGAAGTGCAATTTGTTGTCCCATAGGTGCTTTCGTGTTTTCGTATAATCTGATAGATTGTCCAAGCTCATTTACAATTGAGAATATTTGATGAAGTCGTGGAGAACCAAAGTGGATTTGTTCTCCCTTTATATCTTCAGGTACATTTTCACTGTCCGTAATAAATGTTAATTTCATTGGATTTGGAATACCGCCTGTTTTCTCTAAGTAATGCCAATAGAAAGGGCGATTCATGAGCTTTTTATCCATTTCAACCGTTAATTGAATTTCTAAATATGTCGGTGTTTTTTTGACAAGTTCACATTCATTATTTATAAAAAAGTATTCTATAAAGTCATGTATTTCACTTTGCTGCATACTGATCACCTACTTGTTTATGTTGCTGTAATTGGATAATGGAGGTTAAATTCTCCATTTTTATTTTTATTTCTCCTTCAGTACTTGAATTCAAGAATATTTCGTTCATATGTGCTTCAAAATCTTTGTAAGGAATTCTAGTTAGAATATCATCTAGCTCACCAATTACTCGCTCAAATAAATGGATTTTTTCATATAGTAATCGTAAAATATGTTCTTCTATTGATCCGACAGTTGCAAAATTATAAATACATACGTCTTCTGTTTGACCAAGTCGATGAATACGTCCAATTCTTTGTTCTAGCCTCATCGGATTCCAAGGTAAGTCGTAATTTATCATATTGGAACAAAATTGTAAGTTAATCCCTTCGCCACCAGCTTCTGTGGCAATTAGAACTTGTACTCTATTTTTAAATAGTTCCTTCATCCAATCTTTTTTACCTCTTTTAAATCCTCCGCGAAATGGTACAGAAGTAATGCCATTTTGTTTTAACAACCATTGTAAATACAATTGAGTGGCACGATATTCAGTAAAGATAATCACTTTATCATCGATTTTCTTGATTAGTTCAATTACTTTATTTGCTTTTGAATTTGAAGTAACTTGATTGATTTGATGAAATATTTTTTCGATATATGGATCATTTACTTCAATATTTTCTTTTTCAAATCTTTGTAGCATTTTTTTTAGGGATACATAAACTGCTTCTCGGCTACTACAAGCTTCTCGTTTAAATGTTAAAAATGAAAAAGCAGAGTTAACTCCTGTATATTGGGATTTTTGCCATTCATCAATTAAATCATATAATTTTTGTTCTTCTTCATTGAAATTGATTAGGACTGTTTCAACTTTTCGTTTTGTCCACTCAATTCCTGTATCTTGTCTTCGGTTTCGAACCATAACTTTTCCGATTAATTCACGGAGTAAGTCTTCATGCTCTAAAGAGCGGTTTTTAGCAGAAAAATATTCTTCAAAACTTGTTTTATTTCCGAGATGTCCAGGTTTTAATAGGGAAACGAGATGGAAAATCTCTTCAATTCTATTTTGAACAGGTGTAGCCGTTAGTAATAGACAATATTTTTTCTTCAAATGCTGAACAAACTCATAGTTCTTTGTTTTATTGTTTTTTAGTTTATGAGCTTCATCGATAATAATTAGATCATAGTTTATGTCTAATATTTTTTCGCGATGTGGTGCACGTTTAGCAGTATCAATGGAAGAAACGACTACATCACAGTTATCCCAAACATAGTTTTTCTTCTGTTGAGCAATGGCAGGTATATGAAACTTAGTGTTTAATTCAAATGTCCACTGTGATACTAGAGAAGCTGGTACTAGTATTAATACTTTATTCACTAAACCTCTAATCATATATTCTTTTAAGATCAAGCCTGCTTCAACTGTTTTTCCTAACCCAACTTCATCTGCAAGTATTGCTTTACCATTCATTTTTTCAATGACTGTTGTAGCAACCTCTAATTGATGTGGTAATGGTGTTAAATTGGGCAAATGAGATGGTGCGATCATACCCGTAAATGATGGGACTGCTAGCTTTGTACTCGTATGATAGGCGAGCTTATAGTTTTCCCAATTTGACCAAGGTCCATCATTCTCAAGCTTTTCTAAGAACTCATTTTGCCATTCTGTATGGAATTTAATCTCTATTGACATTTTTTTCTCACCTATTTCATTTTATTATTGGTAAATAATGAACATTATAGTAAAATAAATTGTGTAACGTTCGTAATTTTCTTTTGATAAAATTTCACTTCGTTATTGATGAAAACTGTCGTTTAGTGTTAGGATAAGAGTGTAGAAAAAAGAAAATTCTTATAAGTTTTATTAAATCAAAGAATTAGATTCTTTTGATTTAACAGTAAACTAATATTGTTTAATAATAATTTTTTGTTTTCTACTAGTTTTTCCGAAAAAAGACAAATTATGTAAATTATTTAATTGTTTAGCTGGACGAACTATTAATTTAGTTATCCATCATGCTAGCATGTAGATAAGGGGGAGAAGACTACATGACGACTTTATTACGTACACCTTTGTATGAAGAGTACAAAGTTTTAGGTGGTAAAACAATTGATTTTGGTGGCTGGGAGCTACCAGTGCAATTCTCGAGCATTAAAGAAGAACATGAAGCTGTTCGAACAGCGGCTGGTTTATTCGATGTTTCTCACATGGGAGAAATTGAAGTAACTGGTAAAGATAGTCTTAAATATTTACAAAAAATGATGACAAATGATGTTTCAAAGCTAAAAGAAGAAGGTGCATTATATAGTGCAATGTGCTATGAAGATGCTGGAACTGTAGATGATTTACTAATCTATAAATTTAGCGATGATCATTATTTATTAGTTGTCAATGCGTCTAATATCGAAAAAGATTTTGAATGGTTACACTCACACGTTGAAGGTGATGTAAAAGTTGTAAACAAAAGTGATGAAATTGCACAATTGGCACTACAAGGTCCAAAGGCAGTTGAAATTTTACAACGACTTACATCAATTAATGTTTCCGAAATTAAGTATTTTACTTTTAAAAATAATGTCCAAATTAGTGATGTAGAAGCATTAGTATCACGTACTGGATACACAGGTGAAGATGGTTTTGAACTTTACTGTGCAGCCGTTGATGCTGCTAAGCTTTGGAATATTCTACTTGAAGCTGGTAAAGAAGACGGATTAAAACCTTGTGGATTAGGTTCACGTGATACACTGCGCTTTGAAGCAACGTTAGCACTATATGGACAAGAACTTTCAAAAGATATCACTCCACTTGAAGCTGGAATCGGCTTTGCAGTGAAGTTAAATAAAGAAGAAGATTTCTTCGGTAAAGAAGTTCTGAAAAATCAAAAAGAACAAGGCGTTCCTCGTAAATTAGTAGGAATCGAAATGATTGATAAAGGAATTCCAAGATCTCATTATCCGGTATATAAGGATGGCGAAAATATTGGAGAGGTAACAAGTGGGACACAATCTCCAACATTAAAACGCAATATTGGACTTGCGTTAGTTAAAACAGAATATTCAAGCTTAGGTACTGAAATTGAAGTTGAAATTAGAAATAAAAAATTAAAAGCGGTTGTAGTTTCTACACCATTTTATAAAAGAGAGAAGAAGTAACTAGGGGGAGAAAGGGGATTACCTTAATGCATCGTTATTTACCAATGACAGAGCAAGACCGTCAAGAGATGTTAAAAACAGTTGGTGTTTCTTCAGTTGATGAACTATTTAGTGATATTCCTGAAAATGTGCGTTTTAATGGATTACTAAATATTAAAAAAGCAAAATCTGAATCTGATTTATTACAAGAGCTTAGTGGATTAGCTAATAAAAATGCGAATTTAAGAGAATATGTATCATTCTTAGGTGCTGGAGTATATGATCACTACCTACCTACAGTTGTTGATCATGTAATTTCTCGTTCAGAGTTTTATACTGCATACACTCCATATCAACCTGAAATCTCACAAGGTGAGCTTCAAGCAATTTTTGAATTCCAAACAATGATTTGTGAATTAACTGGAATGGATGTTGCAAACTCTTCAATGTATGATGGAGGAACTTCTCTTGCAGAAGCGACTACTTTAGCAGCCGGTCATACTGGTAAAAAACGAATTTTAGTATCAAAAGCTGTTCATCCGCAGTCACGTGAAGTTATTTTATCTTATGCTAAAGGTCAACACTTAGAGGTTGTCGAAATTGGTTTGAAAGATGGAAAAACTGATATCGAAGAGCTAAAAAATGAAATGAACGATAACGTAGCGTGTGTTGTTGTTCAATACCCTAACTTCTATGGACAAATTGAGGCATTAGATGAAATTGAACCAGTTGCTCATACTGGGAAAAGCTTATTTGTTGTATCAAGTAATCCTTTAGCATTAGCTGCATTAACTCCTCCAGGTGAATTTGGTGCTGATATTGTTGCAGGAGATGCTCAAACATTTGGTATCCCTACTCAATTTGGTGGACCTCACTGTGGTTATTTCGCTACGACAACAAAATTAATGCGTAAAATGCCTGGTCGTTTAGTTGGTCAGACAGTTGATGGTGAAGGCCGTCGTGGTTTTGTATTAACACTTCAAGCACGTGAACAACATATCCGTCGTGATAAAGCGACTTCTAATATTTGTTCAAACCAAGCTTTGAATGCATTAGCAGCTTCAGTTGCAATGACAGCACTTGGTAAATATGGTGCAGTTGAAATGGCAACACAAAACATACAACGCACTCAATATATGAAAAAGAAATTAGCTGAAAGTGGCATTTCTGTTGTTTTTGAAGGTGCTGCATTTAACGAGCTAGTAATTGATGTAAAACAAAATGTGTCAGAAATTAATAAAGAATTATTTACGAAGAAAATTATCGGTGGTTACGATTTAGCAAAAGTTGAACCTGCTATGGAAAATCATATGTTAATCGCTGTAACTGAACTACGTTCTAAACAACATATTGATACATTTGTAGAAGAGCTAGCATTATTAGTAGACGGAAAGGGGATGCAACATGCTGAAGGATCAACCGTTAGTTTTTGAGATGAGTAAAGAAGGTCGTATTGCTTATAGTCTTCCAGTAATGGATGTTGAAGACATTAATATTGAAGATGTTATTCCAGCGACTTATATTCGAAAAGAAAAAGCAAATCTACCAGAAGTATCTGAATTAGATTTAATGCGTCATTATACAGCACTTTCTAAACGTAATCATGGATTGGACTCTGGTTTCTATCCACTTGGTTCTTGTACGATGAAATACAATCCAAAAATTAATGAAGCTGTAGCCCGCTTTCCTGGTTTCGCTCATATTCATCCACTTCAAGATGAATACACAGTTCAGGGAGCTCTTGAATTAATGCATGAGTTGCAACAAGAACTTAAGGAAATCACTGGTATGGATGAAGTAACGTTACAACCAGCAGCTGGTGCTCATGGTGAGTGGACTGGATTAATGATTATCCGTGCTTATCACGAAAGTCGTGGAGATTTCAATCGTACAAAAGTAATCGTACCTGATTCAGCTCATGGTACAAATCCAGCTTCTGCAACTGTTGCGGGATTTGAAACAATTACAGTTAAATCAAATGAAAAAGGTTTAGTAGACTTAGACGATTTACGTCGTGTAGTTGATGGAAATGTAGCAGCATTAATGCTTACAAATCCAAATACACTAGGACTTTTTGAAGAAGACATTTATGAAATTGCAGAGATTATCCATGCTGCAGGCGGTAAAGTTTATTATGACGGCGCAAACCTAAACGCTGTATTAAGTAAAGCTCGTCCTGGCGATATGGGATTTGACGTAGTACATTTAAATCTTCATAAAACGTTTACAGGTCCACACGGTGGTGGCGGTCCTGGTTCAGGTCCTGTTGGAGTAAAAGCAGATTTAATTCCATATTTACCTGCACCAATCGTTGAAAAAGTTGGAGATGAGTATGTTTTAAATTCTGATCGTCCAGAAACAATTGGTCGAGTTAAACCTTTTTACGGAAACTTCGGAATTAATGTAAGAGCATATACTTATATTCGTTCAATGGGTCCAGAAGGATTAAAACAAGTAACAGAAGATGCGGTATTAAATGCAAACTATATGATGCGTCGATTAGAACCATACTTTGATCTACCATTCGATCGTCATTGTAAGCATGAGTTCGTAATGAGTGGCAAACGTCAAAAGAAATTGGGCGTACGTACATTAGATATCGCAAAACGTCTATTAGACTTTGGATATCACCCACCAACAATCTACTTCCCATTAAACGTGGAAGAATGTATTATGATTGAACCAACTGAAACAGAATCGAAAGAAACATTAGATTCATTCATTGATACAATGATTGCGATTGCGAAAGAAGCTGAAGAAAATCCAGAAATCGTTCAAGAGGCTCCACATACTACTGTTGTAAGTCGTCTTGATGAAACGTTAGCTGCTCGTAAGCCAGTATTACGTTACCAAAAAGCATAAATAAAAACGTTCCCTTTTTTTAGGGAACGTTTTTTTATTTTAATTGAAATATAGAAGATAATTTAATTTTTTCCCCAGTACCTTTACCTATAGAAAACTCTTTTACAATACGGTAATAACCAGGGTGTACATTATATTTTAAATTATCTGTATCTAATCCAATTTCACTATTATCTGTCTTCCCTTTATCTAAAATTATGCCGATCATAGTAAAAGCTATATTATCTTGAAAAGGAATTTTTCTCCATTTATCTTCTTGAAAAACTTCTAGTTCATAGGGTGTTCCGTAAAGAATTGAATCTCCATTATTCCTAATAACAAGGGGAATATGTTTCGTTTTTTTATCAAATGAAGCTGGTTCAATCTTCATCTCAAATTGAATAGTTTCATCTTTAAAATGATCAGGTATATCATTATGCTTTGATTGCTTGAATGAAGTGAATTTTTGTTCATCTTTTATATTATGATCTTTATTACAAGCAGACAAACTAAAGAGGAATATGACAATAAATAAAAATATTTTTTTCATATTTTCTTTTCCTTTCTTCATTCCTATTTTTTCAAATATTAATGAAACTTCGTTAAAAAGAGAGCCGATTCCTTCTTAATGAATAGTAGTGATATTAAAGAGTAATGTATTTCCTTTCTTCCTTAATAAATGATAGATTAAAAAATTCTATTTTAACATACTATATTTTTCCAATAAATTATTGATTTTTTTTCAGATTAGAGGGATAATTGTAGCATTATTTAACAGAAAATTAACATAATTGGGAGACGTTAAGAATGAAAATCGCAAAATTTGGTGGTTCATCATTAGCCACTTGGGAACAAATTGAAAAAGTTTTTCAGATTGTGGTTTCAGATAAAGAACGTAAAATTATTGTGGTTTCAGCACCTGGAAAAAGATATCCAGATGATATTAAAATAACTGATCTCTTAATTACTTGTGGGAGAAAATCAATCAATGGTGAAGACTATTCGATAGAATATAGTCAGATCATTGAAAGATATTCTGAAATTGCAAATGGCTTGTGTTTATCATCTGACATAATTGATGAGATTTCATTAAATATAGAAGGTGCTCTATCTAGTTCAAAGGAAAATCATACAAAATATATGGATGCTGTAATGGCGTGTGGTGAAGATAATTGTGCTAGGTTAGTAGCGAATTATTTTCAAATGAAAGAAATTGACGCAGAATATATCAATCCAAAAGATGCTGGTTTATTTGTAACTAATGAACCTGGTCATGCACAAGTCTTACCAAAAAGTTATCTTTTGTTACATGAACTTCGCAATAAAAAAGGTATAGTCATTTTTCCTGGTTTCTTCGGGTATTCAGAAGATGGAGATATTGTCACTTTTTCAAGAAGTGGTTCAGATATTACTGGTTCTGTAATTGCCAATGGAGTTAAAGCTAGCTTATATGAAAATTTTACCGATGTGGATGCAGTGTATTCAGTGAATCCTTCTATCATTCAAGAGCCAAAAGAGATTAAAGAATTAACGTATCGTGAAATGAGGGAGTTATCTTACGCTGGTTTCAATGTATTCCATGACGAAGCACTAATTCCTGCTTTTCAAGCGGGCATTCCAGTTAATATTAAAAATACAAACAATCCAACGGCTCCCGGGACAGTTATTGTAAAAGAAAGAAAGTTAACGAATGGTCCATTAGTTGGTGTAGCCAGTGACAATGGATTTTGTAGTATTTATATAAGTAAGTATTTAATGAATAGAGAAGTTGGGTTTGGACGTAAAATCTTACAAATCTTAGAAGACTTTCATATTTCATATGAACACCAACCAAGTGGAATAGATGATATTTCAATTATTATTAGACAAAATCAATTAACATCTACGATTGAAAATCAAATTATCAACCGTATTCAGGACGAACTTCATGTTGATCATGTGGTTATTGAAAGAGATCTTGCTTTAATCATGTTAGTTGGTGAAGGAATGCGCCATAATGTTGGGACTACGGCACGCGCCAGTAAAGCCCTTGCAAATGCAAGCATCAATATTGAAATGATTAATCAAGGGTCATCTGAAGTTAGTATGATGTTTGGTGTAAAAGCAAGTGACGAGAAAAAAGCAGTACAAGTAATTTATGAAGAATTCTTCCCAAAAGTGTCATCTAAGTAAAATATTTAAATATAGATGAAGAGTATAACATCAGCAGAAATTCCATGATTAAATGGAATGCATAAGGAGCTTATGAAAATGACAGATAAAGAAATTCAATTACTTCAGTGTATTGAACAAAATGGTCGATTAAGTAATGACGTATTAGCAAAAATGATTCAAGTGTCAGAAGAAGAAGTCGTTGAGATTCTTAAAAAGTTTGAAAACGATCGTGTAATTTTACAATATATTACACTGATTGATTGGGGTAAAGTTCCTGTTCAAGAAAGTATTACGGCAATGATCGATGTAAAAGTAGCTCCAAAAAGAGGAGTAGGCTTTGATGAAATTGCTGAAAAAATATATTTATATCCTGAAGTAAAATCAGTTTATTTAATGTCAGGTACATATGACTTGTCAGTTGTTGTTGAAGGTAAAACAATGACTTCAATTGCTTCATTTGTATCTCAAAAACTATCAACCTTAGAATCAATTTTATCCACTACAACGCACTTTATCTTAAAACGATATAAACATGACAGTATTGTTTATGGACAGAAACAAAATGATAAGCGTATGGTGATCACGCCATGAGTAAATTTACCTTATCTAATACAGTCACAACACTTCAACCTTCGGGGATTCGTAAATTTTTTGATTTAGCGGCTAGCATGGATAATGTTATTTCCTTAGGAGTAGGGGAGCCTGATTTTGTCACGCCTTGGAATGTACGTGAGGCAAGTATTTATTCGTTAGAAACAGGGCATACAGCGTATACTTCAAATGCTGGTTTATTTGAATTACGAGATGAGGTCAGTCGCTATTTCTCTAAGAAATTTGATGTACACTATGATCCGAACGAGGAGCTAATCATCACAGTTGGTGCAAGCCAAGGGATTGATATAGCGTTACGAACGATTTTAAATCCGGGTGATGAAGTGATCGTTATTGACCCTTGTTTCGTTTCATATGCACCATTAGTTTCATTAGCAGGCGGTGTACCTGTTCATTTGGCAACAACTGGTGAAGAAGAGTTTAAAATTAATCTTCAAGCTTTAAAGAAAAAGATAACACCAAAGACAAAAGCAATTTTACTTTGTAATCCTAATAATCCAACTGGTACATTACTTGAAAAGGAATTACTTGAGGATTTAGCAATATTTGTTAAAAAGCATAATTTAATTGTCATTTCTGATGAAATTTATGCAGAGCTTGTTTATGATGGGGAATATACTAGTTTTGCAAAGATAGATGGTATGAGAGATCATACAATTTTAATTTCTGGTTTTTCTAAAACGTTTGCAATGACTGGCTGGCGTTTAGGGATTGTTGCTGCACCTTCAGAAATCATTTCGCATATGCTAAAGGTTCATCAGTATGCGATTATGTGTGCACCAACAATGTCACAACATGCAGCGGTTGAAGCACTTCGTAATGGTGAACATGATGTAGAAGCAATGAGAAGAAGTTATATGCAACGAAGAAATTATCTTGTTTCATCGCTTCAAGAAAATGGTTTATCATGTCATTTGCCTGGAGGAGCATTCTATGTTTTCCCATCAATCCAAAATACAGGATTAACATCTGAAGAATTTGCAGAGCAATTATTGTTAAAAGAAAGAGTTGCGGTTGTCCCGGGAAATGTTTTTGGAGATTGTGGAGAAGGATTTATCCGATGTTCGTATGCTACTTCACTTGAACAGTTAATTGAAGCAACAAAAAGAATAGGGCGTTTTTTACAAACTCTCCCGACGTTTCAACCAGTAAATTTAACGAAAATTGAAAGTAAATAGTCTAAAAAGAAAAAGCTCTTGTGTTCCATATGGAATAGACAAGAGCTTTTTTCATACATGAATGAAGGGGTGATTTAACTTTGTTTCTATTAATCTTTCTTCAAAAATAGAAGCAACCAAATGATCATATCCAAGCGTTTCACAAAGAATCCAATTCTGTTGAATTGAAGCTGGCAGACTATTAATTTTCTCTGCAATTTCTTTCATCAATGTACCCGAGAAGAATAAATAAGGCACGACGATGATCGGACAATTTTTATCAGTAAGTAGAAGTTTCCAAGCGTCGTCGAAAGAGGGTTTCGACACGGCCATGTAAGCAGGAATGACAGTTATATTTAATTTAGTTTCAAGTAATGTAGCAATGTTTAAAAAATCATTTTGCGTAAGTGGGTCGCTACTGCCACGTCCAACTAATAAAATTTTAGAATGAGGATGTACTTTTATCGTTTTTTCATAAATACGTTTCTTCACTAATTCAATCATATTTTGATGAACACCAATTGGATTGCCTAATGTGATTGTAACTTTTGGGAAACTTTTTTGAAATGCTACTATTTCTTTTGGAATATCGATTTTTGCATGATTGGCTGATAATAGTAGAACAGGGAGGACCGTAATCGAAGTTGCTCCCTGTTGAATACAATTATGTAGTCCCTCATATATAGAGGGTTCTGCTAATTCGATAAAACTAATTTCTTGTATTTTACAATTAATTTGTTTTTGCACTTTTTTAACAAAGTTTATGGCAGAATGGACTGCAGATTGTACGCGGCTTCCGTGACAAATATATAAAATAGCATCCATTCAATCACTCCTTACAAGTAGTCATTAAATACTAGAGTAACTTTTTTGATTTGGTCGTACAATTGAATCTTGTTTAGATTCGAACCATTTTAGTTGATGATGTAAATTTACGACTTCACCAACGACAATCATACTTGGGTTACTTATTTTTTCTTTTTCAGCAACTGATAGTACGTCTTTTAAAGTACATGTCACAGTTTTCTGTTGTTCTGTTGTACCATAGTGTATGAGAGCTACAGGTGTATCCTGATGTTTCCCATTTGATAAAAGTTGATGACGAATATATGGTAAATTACTTACCCCCATATAGATTGCAAGCGTGTCAATCCCTTTGGCTAATGCTTCCCATTTAACAGTATCATCTTCCTTACAATGCCCAGTTACAAATGCAAAGGAACTACTAAAATCACGATGTGTTACTGGGATACCTGCGTAAGCCGGTGCTGCTATACCAGATGTAATCCCTGGAACGATTTCGAATGGAACTCCGCGCTCAACAAGATAAGTGGCTTCTTCACCACCTCGCCCAAAAATAAAAGGATCGCCACCTTTTAAACGTACAACATTTTTACCTTTTTTAGCATACTTAACTAAGAAAGCATTAATTGTTTCTTGCTTTAATGCATGGTAGTTTGGTAGTTTACCTGCGTAGATTAATTCTACTGATTCTTTTGCATACTCTAGCAGTTCTTTATTCACTAAACGGTCATATAAAATGACATCAGCATTTTGAATGCATTTTAGACCTTTTACAGTAATTAGATCAGCATCACCTGGTCCAGCGCCAACTAAATAAACTTTTCCAATCATTCCATACACCTCATCATCATCGTTTACTTAAAACCTCAATATCTAAGACAAAACCACCACTTTGACTAACTCTCTTTTTTTCATACATTAGTAAATCTTTAACGTCAGGTTTTTTTACATAAAATTTCTCAAGCTCGGTATCAACGAGCTTAAATGCTTTTTCATCATCATTTGCTAGAATGACTATCGGTACAGTTCGATTTTCTATTTGCGCCTCAAAACGATATAAAAACATAGGCCACCGACTTTCTTTAAGATGCTTTAACTGATTCAAGTATTGTCGTTAAATGATTTTGTAATTCCTCAATACCAACTCTGGCTACATAATCTAAGTATGGTTCAGAGGGTAATTTATTCTCTTGAAAATGCTGCAAGAATTTTTCTAAAACAAGATGAAGGGAAGGGGACTCCACTTTTCCTTTTAGTTTTTCGTTTAATTTTCCACCGTTTGCTAAAGTTCCACCTACATAGATCTCAAATGCTTCTATTAATTCTTTTTTGTCATTTCGAGCTTTAATACCTTGTAGGCCGATATCAGCGATTGCTCTTTGACCACATGAGTTCGGGCAACCAACCATATGAATCCGAACTGGAACATCAAGTGAAACTTTTTCATCTAAGTAAGTAGCAGTATCTTTCATACGAGTTTTTGTTTCTACTAATGCTAGATTGCAATATTCATTCCCTGTACACGCCACAGAATAACCAATGAACTTAGGTGGAATTGGAGTGAATTTTTTTAGTAAAGGTTCTTCAAGTAATTCATTGATATTTGCAGTTGGGATATTTGGTAAAATTAAATTTTGCGAATTACAGTTTCTGATTTCTCCATTTCCGTATTTCTTTACAATTCTTGCTAACTCGAAAACTTCCTCAGAATGTAATCTTCCAACTGGAATACTTAAACCGACATAGTTTAAGCCATCTTGCTTTTGCGGATGTACTCCGTAAAAATAACCTGCATTCCAGGACTCATCAAATCCAGTTCCTTTTGTTAATAGTTCACCTGTATATTCTTGTAGTACATCTTTAAACTTTCCGACTCCCCAATCTGCTACTAAAAACTTTAAACGGGAGTGATGACGTTTTTCACGGTAACCAAAATCTCTAAAAATCGTTGTAACTGCAATTGCTACTTCTTTTACCTGATGTGGTAAAACAAATATATCAAGTGTTTGTGCTAAATGTGGTGCAGCAGATAATCCACCGCCAACTTTTAAATGGAAACCAGTTGTTTTGACACCATCAATTTCTTTAATAGCTGGAACAAATGAAATACAATTAATCTCAGCGTTAGAAGCATTACTAGTATTTGTACTAATTGACATTTTATATTTTCTTGGAAGATTCGAAAAATCTTCATTAAATTGGAAGAATTCATATATTTCTTTTACGATTGGTGTTGTATCGAATAATTCATTCGGATCAATACCAGCCAATGGATTACCAACAATATTACGTGTAATATCTCCACAAGCACCTGCACTTGAAAGACTAACCTTTTCAAGGCGTGATAATATATCTGGAATCTGTTCAATTGTTAACCAATGAAACTGAATCGCTTGACGAGTTGTAATATCATAAACATCGCGACCGTAATCACGGGCAATTTCAGCTAATACGACTAGTTGATCATGTGTTAAAATACCAGATGGAACATTTACGCGCATCATAAAGTAGCCAGCTTCTTTTGGTTTTTGTAGATAACATCCTGCCCATTTAAATAAATCCCATTGATCTTTTGGGATCGATTCAAAACCGTTCTTAGCATAATAAGGAATGTCGTCATAAATTTTTAATCCATCTTTTACTAGCTTCTTTTTTTCAGTTTCGTTTAACTTCGGATTGTCTTTCCATACTTTTTCAGTACTCATTAACACATCTCCTTATTTGATATAATTTTGAACTTTTAAATATTGAAGTACTGTTTCAACACATTGTTCAATCGAAAGTGTGTCTGTATTTAAAGTGATTTCCGGACGATTTGGTGCTTCATAAGGGGAGCTTATACCTGTGAAATGTTGAATTTCACCACTTTTTGCTTTTTTATAAAGTCCCTTTGGGTCTCTGTTTTCACAAGTTTCAACTGAGCACTCAACATAAACTTCAATAAATTCATCTTTTTCAACAATTGATCGAACAAGATCTCGATCAGCTTGAAATGGGGAGATAAAGGCAGTAAGTACAATTTGCCCATCATCGACAAATAACTTAGCTACTTCTCCAATGCGGCGAATATTTTCGGTTCGATCACGATCTGTAAATCCAAGATCATTATTTAATCCGTGGCGAATATTATCACCATCTAAAACATATTGCTGCACATTTTGTTGAAACAATGCTTTTGCTATTTCATTAGCAATCGTAGATTTTCCAGATGCTGATAAACCGGTAAACCAAAGGATACAGCTATGATGATTGTTTTTTTGACGTCGATCTTGCTTCGTAATACTGGCGTGATGCCAAACAATATTTTTAGACATGTTGTTCTTCTCCTATTCAACTGAAATCGATGCTGCTTCACGTATTCCTTCAATTAATACTTCAACTACTTCTTTTCGGCTAAAAGCAGTTGGAGGAATTTCACCGTTTTTTAGCATTTCTCGTACTTTCGTTCCAGAAAGGGTAATATGATGCTCGCTACTATGAGGACAAGTTTTTGTTGAACCCATATTTTCACATTTTGAGCAGTAAAAACTATTTTCGAAAAATAGGAGGTTAATTCCTAAATCGTCAGCTGTAAACCGTTGGAAGATTTTTTGAGCATCATAAGTTCCGTAATAATTTCCAACTCCTGCATGATCACGTCCAACAATAAAGTGAGTGCACCCATAATTTTTTCTGACGATTGCATGGAAAATTGCCTCGCGTGGGCCTGCGTAGCGCATAGCGGCAGGGAAAACTGCTAAGAATACACGGTTAGCTGGATAATAGTTGTCTAGTAAAACTTTATAACTCTTCATTCTCACATCTGCAGGAATGTCATCTGATTTTGTTTCTCCAACTAATGGATTCAAAAACAGACCATCAACGATTTCTAATGCGCTTTTTTGAATATATTCATGTGCCCTATGAACAGGATTTCGAGTTTGGAAACCAACAATCTTTTTCCAGTTTAATGCTGCAAATTTTTCCCGAGTTTCAATTGGTGTTAAATAATGTTCGGAAAAATCGTTTCTGTTCAACTGCTTAGTAACAGTAACCTCTCCACCGATATAAACATCACCACGGGAATACAATTTAGCTACCCCTGGATGCTCATGATCCGTTGTTCCATAAACGAATTGTGCTTCAACTAATTTATTAGGTGTATAAATATCTTCAATTTTAATGATTCCATATACTTCATTTTCCCAAATGAGCTTTGCTACATCACCGATTTGAAGATATTTAGCAGATAACTTCGAAATAGGAAGGGTAATCGGGATACTCCAGACAGCGCCATTTTTTAATCTCATTGAACTAACAACTTGTTCATAATCATCTTTGCCTAGAAAACCAGTTAGTGGGCTATATGCACCATTTCCAATTAACTCTAAGTCACTAATCCCGATGAGATCTAAAGGAATCTCGTGGGAAATTTCATTTGTTAAAACGGTTGAATCAAATCGATTAATTAATGTTCCACCATGTGCTGGTAAACTCATATTCTAGACACTCCTTAAATTTTCTAATGTGATAGTTTCATATATTAAAGAAAAAAAGACGATGCAAATTGAGATAGAAGAATGGTTTAGTCGTGTAAGCCACATTCGGTTTTACTTGTACCTGACCAACGACCTGAGCGGCTATCAGACGAATTAGAAGCTGGTAAAGTACAAACCTCACAACCAATACTTGGATAACCTACGTCGTGAAGCGGATTATATGGAAGGTTTTGATAATACACATATCTCCAAACTTCCTTCCAAGTCCAGTGGATTAATGGGCAAACCTTAATAGATTTGAACTTATTGTCTAGATTGAGAAAATTCGTTTTTTGACGAGATGAAGATTGCTCTCTACGTAAACCTGAGATCCAAGCAGGTGCATCCTTTAATGCTTCTTGTAATGGGATGATTTTACGAATTTGGCAACATTGATTTGGTTCCCGTTTCCAAAGTTCAGCACCATGTATGTTTGCTTGTTCATCTAAAGTAAGGCTAGGAAGTTTTTTTTCAATCTGTAAGAATGGATACTTTGCTTGGACACGGTCGATACATTCGTAAGTTTCTTTAAAATGTAAACCTGTCTCCAAAAAAACAATTTTTGCGTTGGGTTTTACTTTTGAGATCAAGTCAATTAATAATATTCCCTCCACGCCAAAGCTACAGGCGTAGATACATTCATCTCCATAAGTAGAATAAGCCCACTGGAGAACTTCAAGGGCTCCCTTTGTATCATTATCAATAGAAAAGTTTGGCAGTTGTTCCTCGTTCCATGTTTCAAATCTCATTTGTCTTCCTCCAATGAATTAAAGAAAATAAAAAAAGAGCAAGATACTCTGTCATAAATTTATGAAAAGATCGATATAAATACTTTCTATATGAAAATGTATCAAAACATTTCTCTTTAAATAGAAAAAGACAGCTTAAATCTATGATGTAAAGATTACATAGATTTAAGCTGCCTCTAGTTTTTCTAGTCAGCAGGATCTCATTTACTTTAATCGTATTTTTTCTTGTTTTTCTACTTGAATAATTTTTCCATCTTGAACGACTAAAGTAATCGTTCCAAATTTTAAACCATTTAGTAACGATTCCACGACCTCGATTAACGGTTTTAAGTCGTTGGTTTGGCCCATGAGCATCATCCTCTGAATTTAATTACAACTAAGTTTATCAGAATTGTATGAATTGTCAATTTCAAAAATTCCATTTTTTTAATAAATTTTGAAAATTATAACGAAAAGTAAAATGCGCCTGAAATGAAAGCGTTTCATCGCGTTTTAGGCAAAAAAAGAAGAAATATTTGAATAAAAAAATGAAATGAAACTCATTATAATTCGATCAATCAGTTTTCAGTTTAAAATGTGCTATGAAGTTTTAAGTTATAAAATAGAAAAGAAATACGAATAGACATATTAGAAGAAAAAGAATATTTATTTCGTTCTTTCAGAAACGTTATGAATATACAATTGTTGAAAGAAGATAATAATTAGTAGGTAATTTAATAAAATTTAAGGGGGTTCGTCTTGACTATCCTTCATAACGAGCCATTGATTTCTGCTGTAATAGCATGGTTTATTGCTCAGTTTTTAAAAGTCATTATTCATTTAGTGAAAAATAAGGATTTTGATTTATCTAAGTTTTTTGCTTCAGGTGGTATGCCAAGTTCTCATTCTTCAACGGTTACTGGTTTAGCTTTAAGTGTGGGATTAACGATGGGTTTTGAGAGTGTTGATTTCGCGATGGCAGCAATTTTTGCTACGATTATTATGTATGATGCTTCAGGTGTGCGTCTTGCGGTTAGTAAGCATGCAAAAATACTTAATGACTTTTTTCACGGCAGAATAAAAAATTATAAAGCTTTAAACGAATTGGTCGGACATACTTCATATGAAGTAGTTGTAGGGGCAATAATTGGAATCATAGTTGCAATCATTGTTACCTAATCTTACATGCGCTCAAGTTTAAATCAAAAGATTTATTCTTGAGCGTATTTTCATAATATAAATAATTAAATGTAAATAATAGGAGTTATATAAATAAGTTTGATAAGATATTGTTAGGATTTGTATGTAAGGAGTGAAAGAATGAAAACTATTGTAAACGAACATAGTGCTTGGAAGAAAGTCGGACGAGGAATTTATCATTTTCGATTTGTATTAATTAGCTTAATCGCTGTTATTTCAATCTTCTTAAGTATTTATGCGAAACAACTACCCGGTATCTTAGAGGGTGATGGATTTCGAACACCTGGTGATTATGAAAAAGCTAAAAATATTTTAGAACGAGATTTTGAACAATCTCCTGACTCACTTATTATTCTACTTGAGAGAAAAAAGGGTGCTACAGCTAAAGAGTTTCAGGAAGATATTGAAAGAATTGTAAAAGTGATTGAAGAAGAAAAAAATATTAAGCAGTTCATGAATCCAATGGTCGATCCAACTATGAAAAAAGAAAATATTGCTTATATTTCTCTTCTATTTAACGAAAAAGATTATGATAAATTAGTTGACCGGAACAATAATTTTTCTAAAAAAATAGAATCTTACACTGATGAATCAGTGAAAGTTGGTACAACTGGCTTTACGATTATTAGTGATGTAATGAATAAAACGAGTCAAGAAGATTTGAAAAAGGCCGAAATGATTGGGGTTCCAATAGCATTTATTGTTTTATTCTTTGCTTTTGGTAGTCTTGTTGCTTCAGCAATCCCTATATTAATAGGGTTAATTAGTATTTTTACAACTTTTGGTATTCTAGCATATATCGGTAAGTATGTTGATTTATCAATATTTGTCTTAAATGTAGCACCGATGATTGGCTTGGCTTTATCAATCGATTTTGCTTTGTTATTTGTCAGTCGATACAAAAGTGAGCTTTCAGAACAAAAAACATCTGTAAAAGAAGCAATCAGTATCACTTTTGCAACTGCAGGTAGAGCGATTATCTTTTCAGGTATTTGTGTGTTTATTGGTTTATCTGCACTGTATTTCATTAATATCGATTTATTTAGAAGTGTTGCAATTAGTGGTGCTGTAGTCGTTTTAGTTAGTTTATTTTTATCGTTAACATTATTACCTGCAGTACTTTCTGCTTTAGGAAGAAATATTAATAAAGGTACGTTAAAGTGGATCGCAAACCGCAGTCAAGATCAACAACAAGCAATTTGGAGGAAATTTGCGCAGTTTGTAATGAAGAGACCAATCATTATGGCACTTACTTCATTAATCATATTAGGGATTTTTGTCATTCCAATTCGAGATGTTCATTTAAACATCCCAACTATTGATGCACTTCCAAAACATGAACCCTCTAGAATCAATTACGAGAAGTATCAAAAGGAATTTCTTCCTGATGCTTTAAATCATGGGTCAGTTGTAGTCGTTTTAGATTCGGATGAAGATATATTGACGAATGATAATTTAACATCATTAGAAAAAGTTCAACAGGAATTTGAAAATGATTCTGACGTTTTAAAAGTAAGAAGTGTGTTCAATGCTGTTAATATGAATGCTGCTCAACTTTTACCTGCTTTAAAATCACCTAATGCAACAAAGCTTCAGCCAGCTGTAAATGCATATATTCAAAAGGATAAGACCTTCATGCAAGTATTTCTAAACTCTGATCCGAAGTCTGAAAAAGGGAAGCAATGGGTAAGAGATATTGAAAAGAAATACAAAGGTAAAATTGAAGGATTCCAAATGACGAATGGTGGGCAGGTTAAATTTGAACAAGAGTTATTTGATGAAATTACTGATAATATTCGATATGGATTAATTGTGATCATGGTGAGTACATTTATCATATTAATGATCGCATTTAGATCGATTATTATTCCAATCAAAGCGATTATCATGAACGTCCTTTCCTTAAGTGCAACATTTGGCATTATTACATGGCTATTCCAGGGTGGGAATTTTGGATTACCGCAATCTGATATTATGCTAATTTTACCAGTATTCGTCTTTGGTTTAGTATTTGGCCTAAGTATGGATTATGAAGTGTTCTTAATGTCTAGGATGCAAGAGTTATATGAAGAAACAGGAGATAATACATATTCGACACGAGAAGGTTTAGTTTCAACAAGTCGAATTATCACCTCAGCAGCTTCGATCATGATTGTTATTACAGGTGCGTTTGCATTCACAGATATGGTTCCAGTTAAACAAATGGGGATTGGGATCGCGATTGCAATATTCTTAGACGCTACCATCGTTCGATTAGTACTCGTACCGAGCTTAATGCAACTGTTTGGTAAATGGAATTGGTGGTTCCCATTTGCGAAAAATAAAGTAGAAGAACCAAAAGAGAAAGTAGGATAAATACAATCGTAAAACTGCTAAACAATGAAAAGGTTTAGCAGTTTTTTATTTGCGTGATTGTTAGTGTAAAATAAAATGAATCGTAAATAATAGATTGATTAGTAAAAGAGCTAAATGATTTGGTAAAATGATACTAGCAAATAGAAGGGAGACATGAAATGTTTAAAAAATCAATGAAAGCAGTTCTTATCTGCTGCTTTGTCTTATTGTTCACCATTTTAACTGCTTGTGGAAATGATAATCAAAAATCTTCACAAGTTGCAAAACCAAAGAAACCTGAGAAATTACCTGTCGCAACAATTACAATTAAGGATTACGGGGTGATTGAAGCGGAGCTGTATCCACATATCGCACCAAATACTGTCTATAATTTTATTTCGCTTTCAAATAAAGGATTTTATGACGGACTTAAAATACATAGAATTGTGAAAGACTTTGTTATTCAAGGTGGAGATCCTGAGGGTACTGGAGCAGGTGGTCCTGGATATACAATTAATGGAGAGTTTACTTCAAATGGATTTGAAAATAACTTATTGCATACTGCAGGGGTTTTATCAATGGCACGTACGGATAATCCGAATAGTGCTGGAAGTCAATTTTTTATTATGACAAATGATTCTTCACAGCTTGACGGTGCGTATGCATCATTTGGTAAAGTGACAAAAGGAATGGATATCGTAAAGAAAGTTGAAGCTGCAGAAACGACACCTGAGGAGCAACCAAAAACGCCTATCATCATCGAATCTATTAAAGTTGATACGATGGGTGTAAAATATCCTAAACCTAAGACGAATAAAGAGTAAGTTGAATTTTATAATAGAATCCCTCGGAGAAGTTTTGAGGGATTTTTTTCTAAACTACGTTAAACAGTTTAAAATAAAAAAACTACTACTTAAATAGTAGTAGTTCCACAAAGTACAAAAAGTTCCACAAAGTACGAAAACTTCTACAATGTACAAAAACTTAGAGATTCAGACTGATTGAAAACGCTTGTCTTTCGAGGCGCAAAGTCGGATGAGGAGCGGAGTTACCATTGACGGTAATGAGCACCGCAAGCAGGCGAAGCAACGAAGAAAGCGAGCGTTTGACGGGCAGCCTGGAATTATAAACCTTTTTTTACTTTACCAGACCAAACCTTAAATCCACCTTTTAATTGGAACAGGTTTGTTACACCCTGTTTACGTAAAATTCGTGCAGCTTGTCCAGGACGAACGCCCATTTGATCATATAGATAAACTGGTTGATCTTTACGAATTTCTTTTGAACGCATTTTTAATTGAGCAAAAGGAATATTACGTGCTCCTAAAATATGTCCGTTTTTAAAATCCTCTTGATCTCGTAAGTCAATTAATTGAGCTTTACGAATACCTGAGCGGAATTCTTCCTCGTTTAATGTTTTTATTAAGCGTTTTTGGTAGAAATACATGATTGTTGTGTATACAATGATACCTAGGACAACCCAAATTAACAATAACCAATTAGTCATTTTATTCAACACCTTTCAATTACCTACTTATCTTATTATAATTCTCTAATAAGATTGTGCAAGATTCTTTAATAAAAAAAGAAAAAATTTCAGTATTGTATGAGGAGATTTCAACATGTCAAAGACAAAGTGGTATTTTATTAATAGTGGAAAAAAATCAGGTAGTTATAATATGGCTCTAGACGAATGCCTTATTAAATGGCAAAGCGAAGAAGGGTTTTTACCTACATTACGTTTTTATGAGTGGGAACATCCAACAGTAACAATTGGATATTTTCAAAAGAATCAAGAAATCAGTTTAGAACAATTAAAAAAATATAACGGTGATTTTGTCAGAAGACAAACAGGTGGTAGAAGTGTACTTCACCATGAGGAATTAACATATAGTGTAATTGTTCCTGAAGATTATCCAAATATGCCAGTAACAGTAACAGAAGCTTATAAAGTTATTTCAATGGGAATATTAGAAGGCTTTAAATTATTAGGTTTAGATGCTTCATTCTCTGTGCCTAAAACAGCGGCAGAAAAAGATGAATTAAAAAAACCATCTAGTGCAGTTTGCTTCGACGCTCCATCTTGGTATGAAGTTGTTGTTAATGATAAAAAAATTGCTGGAAGTGCACAAACAAGACAAAAAGGTTCAATTTTACAGCACGGTTCAATCCCATTAAATATTGATGTTACTATGCTGTATGACCTATACATTTTTTCATCAGAAGAAGTTAGAAACAAAATGAAAAAAAGATTCTTAGAACGCGCCACATGGATTAATGCAGAAAGCGATACACCAAAATCAATGGATGAATTGTATATTGCATTTAAAGAAGGTTTTGAAATTGGTTTGGATATTGAATTGGTTCCTTATGAATTAACTGATGACCAAGAAAAAGAAGTACAAGCATTAGTTGCATCAAAATATAGTACTGAAGAATGGAATCTTCGAAAATAATGAATGTGTTGGAAAGAAAGCTGGATAAGCTTTCTTTTTTTTGATTTTTTTAAAGGCAAACGTACCTTTTTTGAGGAGGCTCACCGCATGCCCCACGAAAAAGCGAGGATCCTGAAGTGGAAATCAACCTACTTTTTTAACTGAGAATTAGCATATCACCTTTCTTTACCTTTATTCCCAATACTTGGACCGTTTGTTTTTTTGGTAAGGTTCATACTATCTATAGATAAATGTAGAAAGGAATTATCAGATATGAAGCCATTTATACCTAGGCTCGTTTATTTTGAGCCACAAGCGTTGGAATATCCATTAGGAAAAGAATTAAAAGAGAAGTTTGAGAAGATGGGTTTAGAAATTAGGGAAACAACATCACATAATCAAATCCGAAATTTACCCGGTGACACTGACGCAGAGAAATATCGGATTGCAAAATCGACATTAGTAGTTGGTTTACGTAAAACATTGAAATTTGAAACTTCAAAGCCTTCTGCTGAATATGCAATACCTTTAGCTACGGGATGTATGGGACATTGTCATTATTGTTATTTACAAACAACATTAGGATCTAAACCTTATATTAGAGTGTATGTTAATTTAGAAGATATTTTTGAACAAGCAGAAAAATATATGAACGAAAGAAAGCCGGAGATCACAAGATTTGAGGCTGCATGTACTTCTGATATAGTAGGCATCGATTACTTGACTCATTCTTTAAAAAAAACGATCGAATTTATTGGGCAAACTGAATATGGTCGCTTACGTTTCGTAACTAAGTTCCCACATGTAGATCACTTATTGGATGCTAAACATAACGGCAAAACAACGTTTAGATTTAGTATTAATTCAAGATATGTGATTAAAAATTTTGAGCCAGGCACTGGTTCATTTGATGAAAGGATTGAAGCTGCGAAAAAAGTAGCAAATGCAGGATATCCTTTTGGATTTATAGTCGCGCCAATTTATATGCATGAAGATTGGGAAGAAGGCTATGAGGAATTATTTATTCGGTTAAAAGAAGCACTTGGTGACTTAGCGAATCAAAAGATGACATTTGAGCTGATTCAGCATCGTTTCACAAAGCCAGCAAAAAAAGTCATACTTGAACGATATCCGAATACAAAATTAGAGATGGATGAAGAGAAAAGAAAATACAAATGGGGTAAATATGGAATAGGGAAATATGTGTATCAAACGGATCAAGCAGCATCCATCGAAGAAACGATATCTGCTTATATTAAATATTATTTTCCAAATGGAGAGATACAGTATTTTACATAAGTAAAAAAGTGTACTAATTTGGTACACTTCTTTTTTTTGACAGTATGATATATATGTAAAGATTGAAAAAGTCGAGTTAATTGCACTTTTGTATTTTGTGTTGTATCATTTTATTTGATGTTTATTTGTAACGGATTATTTAATTTGTAATACTTAACTGGAGGAAAAACATGCCCACACCTAGTATGGAAGATTATATTGAACAAATTTACCTTTTAATTGAAGATAAAGGGTATGCACGCGTGTCTGATATTGCTGATGCTTTATCAGTACATCCATCGTCAGTTACGAAAATGGTACAAAAGCTTGATAAAGACGAATATTTAATTTATGAAAAGTATAGAGGACTTATTTTAACTCAAAAAGGTAAAAAGATGGGGAAAAGGCTTGTATATCGCCATGTTTTACTAGAGCAATTTTTAAGAATTATCGGTTTAGACGAAACCTTAATTTATCAAGATGTCGAAGGAATGGAACATCATATGAGCTGGGAAGCAATTGATCGTATTGGTGACTTAGTTCAATTCTTCGAGGAAGATAAGAGTAGGATAGAAGCATTAAAGTTCATTCAAAAATCGAATGAAGAACAATCTAATAATGACTAAAAGACCGTGCCTAATAGGAAGCACGGTCTTTCTTTTTACCCTTTTCACCTTCAATTACGGTCAGGTGACTAGAATCTTTATTTCGTTTTCTTAGCAAAGGACTGGAGGTACTTTTCCTTGAAGTGGGCTTTGATTTATTAAACGATTTTTTTACTGAACTAGTTTTTTGCGTATTATATTTTTTTACAGTCTGTTTAGCAGCTTTTCTATAGGAGTCTTGTTGGCTTCTTTGACTGTTAGATGATGTAAATACTCTATAAATAAAATAAAGAACAAGGAGAATTAATCCAATAAATAAAATTCTTTGTAATAATTTTGCTGGATTGTTAATCAATTCAGCAATTAAGCCAAAAAGTGCTAATGCTATCATTCCGTAAAATATTGATGTGTACACTTTTTGATTCACTTAAGCACCTCCTATGTTAAGAATTATTTTTAAATCGTTTTGTAAAAAATAGGTTACTTATAGTTTATTACATTTTATTCAATAAGTTGATATTTTTTATAAAATTCTGTCAATTATATTTTGGTATTTTTTTCTATCTCCAAAAGTCGATTAAATGAAGCGATTGAA
>Ga0209676_1000603_pt1 | contig 53099 bp, 55 predicted proteins | sample AraplaCvi_mLB_r2_FD_184282 | JGI IMG/M metagenome (GOLD analysis project Ga0209676, IMG submission 184282) | Arabidopsis root microbial communities from North Carolina, USA - plate scrape MF_Cvi_mLB_r2 (SPAdes) (version 2) | ecosystem: Host-associated > Plants > Roots > Endosphere | place: USA... | reverse complement strand
GGGTGGCTCAGCCAGTAGCCCTGGCCCAGGTCGCAGCCGCGCTGGGCCAGCAGTTCGTACTGCGCTTCCTGCTCGATGCCCTCGGCCACCACGGTGATGCCCAGCGCATGGGCCATGGCGATGATCGCCGTGGTCAGGGCCAGGTCGTCCGGGTCGCGCTGCATGTCGGCCACGAAGCTCTTGTCGATCTTGACGCCGTCCACCGGCACCTGACGCAGGTGGCTCAGGCCGGAGAAGCCGGTGCCGAAGTCGTCCAACCAGACCTTCACACCGGTGCGGTGCAGCTTGTCCAGCAGCTGCGCGGCCAGCATTTCGTCGCCGATCACCGCGGTTTCGGTCAGCTCCAGGTGCAGGCGCGAGGACGGCAGCCCGGATTCGTGCAGGCACTGCGCCACCAACGCCGGCAGTTCGCCGCCACGCAGCTGGCGCGGTGACACGTTCACCGACACGAACAGCTCGTCGCCGGCCGCGCCACGCGGCCACTGCGAGGCTTCCATGCAGGCCGCACGCAGCACCTTCGGGCCGATCACCTCGATCAGGCCGCTCTGCTCGGCCACTTCGATGAACACCGACGGCGGAATCGTGCCCAGGGTCGGGTGCTGCCAGCGCAGCAGCACTTCCACGCCCACCAGGCGGCGGTCGCGCATGCGGAAGATCGGCTGGTAGGCCAGGCGCAGCTCGCCGCGCTCCCAAGCGCCGCGCAGCTCCTGTTCCATGTGCACCCGACGCTCGACCGCGTGGTCCATCGCCCGGCTGTAGTAGCGGTAGCAGTTCTTGCCGGCCATCTTCGCCTGGTACATGGCGATGTCGCCGTTCTTCAGCAGCGTGGTGGCGTCGGCCGCGTCGTCCGGGTACAGGGTCACGCCGATCGAGGTACCCAGGAACAGCTCCCTCCCCTGCACCACCAGCGGCTTGCCCAGCTCGCGCACCAGCACTTCGGCCAGCAGGCGGGCATTGGCGCCCACGTCGCCGTCGCCGACGAGAATCACGAATTCATCGCCGCCGAACCGCGCCAGCAGCGCATCATCGCCACCGGCCTCGGCCACGGCATGGCCGATGCGCTGAGCGAACTGCAGCAGGGCCTCGTCGCCGGCCTCGTGGCCCAGCGTATCGTTGACCCGCTTGAAGTCATCGATGTCGGCAAACAGCAGGGCCAGCCGGTGCTTGGACGCGCGCGCAGCCATCAGCCGGTGGTCCAGCGCCTCGCGGAACGCCAGGCGATTGGTCAGCCCAGTCAGTGCATCGGTATAGGCCATGTGCCGCACTTCGCGGTCATGGCGGGCAATCGCATCACGCATGCGGGCAAAGCCGCGCACCAGCTCGCCGACCTCGTCATCGCGGGTGTTCTCCCGCAGCGGCGCCTGGTAATCACCGGATTCAATGCGGCGCGCGGCGGCGGCCAGGTCGCGGATCGGCGTCACCAGGGTGCGCTGCACATACAGGATGACCGTCACCCCGATCACCACCAGCAGGGCCAGCATCAGCAGCAGCCAACCCAGGTGGCGGCTGCCGACCTGCTGCAGGCGCTCGCCGAGGGTGGCATTGGCGGCCAGCTCGCGCTCCCTGACCTCGTCCAGTGCCATGCCCACGCGGACACCGCCGATACGCTGCTTGCCGACCATGATCGGCATGGTGTTGTCGAGCACGCTGGCCGACTGCTGCACCAGCAGGCCCTGCGCGGCGGTCGCCGCCGTGGCCAGCGGGTCGGTCATCGGCTTGCCGAAGCCGGGCACGCCGACCGAGCCGTCATGCACCAGCCGGCCCTTGCTGTCGAACACCAGCACATAGCGCACTACCTGCTGCCGCGAGGTTGAGCGCACCAGCGCGCCCACCTGGCCCAGGTCGTTGTAATAGAGCGGGTTGGCCAGCGAATCGGACAGCTCGCGCGCCAACGCCTCGCCGCGGCTGCGCACGCTGCGGTCGAACAATTCATGGATGACGCCACCGCTGAGGCTCTTCACCTCGCTCTGCATCGTCGCCTGGCGCCCGAGCATCACCGCCAGGATCGCCACCACCACCAGCATCGCCCCGCCCATCGCGAGCAGGAAACGGGCCTGCATCCCCGAGCCGAGCCACTTCATGCCACTTCCATCCGTACGTGTCCCGACTGCACTGCCCACTCCCATCCACTGCACCGCGCACGCGCGGCTGCCGGACGCTGCAGCAGCGCCCGGCCCTTCGTTGTTTCTGTGACCTTGTCGATCCGATACCACGCCCGCAGCGCGCCCTCCACGGCCGTGGCCGCGCGGACAGGCCGCCATGGAACCAGGCTCAGCAATCCCCACTGCGTTGCCTTACATGAAGCCGACACAAGCTCATCCCCCAAGGTATCCGGACAGACTACCCGAAAAAATGAGACCGCCGTCAGCCTTGTTTGCCGTTTTCCCGCGCCAGCCGCGCCATGCGCTGGGTATCGGCCAGGATGCCGCGCAGCAGGCGCACTTCCTGTTCGGTCGGCTCGCCACGCAGGAACAGGCGGCGCAGCTTGCGCATCGCCGATTCGGGCGCACGGCCCTTGTGGAAATCGATCTCGTCGAGGGTGTCGCCGAGCTGGGCGAAGAAGCTCTCCATCTGCTCGTGGCTGGCCACCGGCTCGCGGACGTCCGCCGGCTCGGCCTCGGCCGCCGGCTGCGCGCCCAGCAGCTGCATGCGCGTCTCATAGGCCAGCACCTGCACGGCGGCGGCCAGGTTGAGCGAGCTGAACGCCGGGTCGGACGGGATATGCACCGCCGCATGGCACAGCTGCAGCTCTTCGTTGGTCAGCCCGGTGCGCTCGCGGCCGAACACCAAGGCGACCTCGGCGCCCTCGCCGGCCTTGGCCACCGCGCGGGCGGCCGCGTCGGACGGCAGGTACTCCTCCAGCTGGACCCGGCGCGCACGCGCGGTGCAGCCCAGCACCAGGGTGCAGTCGGCCACGGCCTCGGCCAGGGTGGCCACCACCGGGGCGTCACCCAGCACGTCTTCGGCACCGGCCGAGCGGCGGAAGGCCTCCTCGTCCAGCGGCTTTTCGGGCGCGACCAGGACCATGCGGGCCAGGCCCATGGTCTTCAGGGCGCGGGCGGCGGCCCCCATGTTGCCGGGGTGCTGGGTACCGACCAGGACGAATCGGAGGCGGGTGGCGGCAGGAAACTGGGACATGAACAGGGAAATTGTCGAGCTGGACGAAGACCAATGGTAAACTGTGCGGCCGGCCACTGCGCCGGACCCGCTCTTTTCCCCCGCCAGCCCTACCTCTTCTGCCTTTCCGGGAGCCCACGCCATGCAGAAACCCGCCGTCACCGTCATGGTCAAGGCCGCCCGCCTCGCCGGCAACGTCCTGTTGCGCAACATCAACAAGCTCGAGGCGCTCAATGTAGTGCAGAAGGGCCGGATGGATTACGCCAGCGAAGTCGATGCCGACGCCGAAAAGGTGATCGTCAAGGAACTCAAGCGCGCTTACCCCGAGTACGGCGTGTTCGGCGAAGAGGGCGGCGTGCAGGGTGGCCACCGCAACATGTGGGTCATCGACCCGCTGGACGGCACCAGCAACTACCTGCGCGGCGTGCCGCACTACTGCGTGTCGATCGCCCTGGTGGAAAACGGCGAGCCGACCGATGCGGTCATCTTCGATCCGCTGCGCAATGAACTGTTCACCGCCAGCCGTGGCGCCGGTGCCGTGCTCAACGACCGTCGCATCCGCGTGGCCGACCGCAAGGACCTGGGCGGCACCATGATCCACACCGGTTTCGCCCCGCGCGAGCGTGCCCGTGCCAGCGCCCAGCTGAAGGCGGTCGACGCCCTGCTGGTGCAGGCCGAGGACATCCGCCGCAGTGGTTCGGCCGCGCTGGACCTGGCCTACGTGGCCTGTGGCCGCGCCGATGCCTACTTCGAAGCCGGCGTGAAGGCCTGGGACATCGCGGCCGGCGTGCTGCTGGTCCGCGAAGCCGGCGGCAAGGTCTGCGACTTCAAGGGCGCGACCCTGGCCCGCATGGACAACCGTGGCCCGGACACCCAGCAGGTCGTGGCCGGCAACCTGAAGGTGGCCGAGTCGCTGCAGAAGGTGCTGGTGAACACCGGCTACGCCGCCGAGTTCGACGCGAAGTTCTAAGCGTCCCGGTAACGCGGCTCACTGGAACGGCACCTGCGAAGGTGCCGTTTTTGTGTGTGCTGCGCGCGGTGCCGCAAACGAAGACGCCCGGCACTTGGCCGGGCGTTCCTGTTGCCGGGTTGAAACCCGTCGCTTACGCGGCGGTCGAAGCGCGCAATGCGGCGATGCGCTCTTCCAGCGGCGGGTGGCTCATGAACAGCTTCTTCGCCGTCGATCCGGCAATGCCGAAGGCCGCGATCTGGGTCGGCAGGGTGCTTTGGCCGTGGTTGAGCTGCAGGCGTTCCAGCGCGGAGATCATCTTCTGGCGACCGGCCAGCGAGGCACCACCTGCGTCGGCACGGAACTCGCGGTGACGCGAGAACCACATCGAGATCATCGTCGCGAACAGGCCGAACACCATCTCCAGCACGAACACGATGATGAAGTAGGCGAAGCCACGGCCGCCACCTTCGCGGTTGCCCGACAGCGCGCTGTCGATGATGCCGCCGACCACGCGGGCCAGCACGATCACGAAGGTGTTCAGCACGCCCTGCAGCAGCGCCATGGTGATCATGTCACCGTTGGCGACGTGGGCGATCTCGTGGCCCAGCACTGCTTCGGCCTCGTCCTCGCTCATGTTGTGCAGCAGGCCGGTGGACACCGCCACCAGCGCGTTGTTGCGGTTGGCACCGGTGGCGAAGGCGTTGATCTCCGGGCCGTCATACACGGCCACTTCCGGCATGCCGATACCGGCCGCCTTGGCCTGGCGTTCGACGGTGGCCAGCAGCCAGCGCTCGGTCGGGTTGCGCGGTTCGGTAATGACCACCGCACCGGTGGAACGCTTGGCCATCCACTTGGAGAGCAGCAGCGAGATGAAGGAACCACCAAAGCCGAAGATGCCAGCCATGACCAGCAGGCCGCTCATCGAACGGGAGTCCACGCCCAGGATGGACATCACGATGCCGGCAAGGATCAGCACCGCAAGGTTGGTGGCCAGGAAAAGGGCAATGCGGGTAAACATGGGAAATTCCGGCTCGGAAGGGGTCGATATCCGCCAATCTGCGGTGCAGTCAGCTTGAATTCAAGCGCCAACCTGACCGACGATTCAGGCAGCATGACTTCACCCATTCCCTGCGGCCGCTTCGCGCCCTCGCCCACCGGCCTGCTGCACCCCGGTTCCCTGCTCGCTGCTCTCGGCAGCTGGCTGCTTGCGCGCCATCACGGCGGTCTGTGGCGGCTGCGCATCGAGGATGTCGATCCACCGCGCACGGTCGCCGGCGCGGCGCAGTCACAATTGGAGGCGCTTGCCGCATTCGGCCTGGACCACGACGGCGACGTGCTCTGGCAGAGCGCGCGCGGCGACGCCTACCAAGCGGCGCTGGACGTGCTGCTGGCCAGCGACCGGGCCTTCGTCTGCCATTGCAGCCGCAGCGAAGTGGCCGCCAGCGGAGGCATCCACCATCGCTGCGTGGCGCGACAGCCGCGACCGGACCCTGCCGTCCGCTTCCGCGTTCCGCCGGGCAGCGTGGTGCAGTTCGAAGACGGACTGCGCGGCCTGCAGACCCAGGACGTGCATGCCGAGGTCGGTGATTTCGTGCTGCGCCGCGCCGATGGCTGCTGGGCCTACCAGCTGGCCGTGGTGGTGGACGATGCCGCGCAGGGCGTGACCGAAGTGGTCCGCGGCGCCGACCTGCTCGATTCCACGGCCCGGCAGATCCTCCTGCAGCAGGCGCTGGGGCTGCCGGTTCCGCGCTACTGGCACCTGCCATTGCTGCTGGATGCGCCGGGCCACAAGCTGTCCAAGTCCCTCGCCGCCCTTCCGGTGGACAGCAGCCGGCCGGTGCCGGTGCTTCGCCAGCTGTGGCAGCTGCTGGGCCAAGCGCCGACCGAGGTGGACGGCGTGGACGACCTGCACGCCCTGCTGGCCGCCGCACGCCAGGCGTTCGACCCGGCGCGACTACCACGCTCCGACATCCTGATCGGAGCGGGCCTGCCGCAAGCCGGCGCACTTTCCGCGCCGATGTTGCAGAATCCCCTTCCCCCCACCTGAAACCCGGACAGCATTCCATGACTTCTCGCGTCGCACTGGTCACCGGCGGAACCGGCGGCATCGGTACCGCCATCTGCCAACGCCTGGCCGACCAGGGCCACCGGGTCGCCACCAATTACCGCGACGAGAACAAGGCCCGCGCCTGGCAGCAGGCCATGACCGAGCGCGGCTACCACGTGTCGATCTTCCCCGGCGATGTGTCCGAGCCGGAAAGCGCCGAAGCGCTGATCCGCGCGGTGGAAGCCGAGCTGGGCCCGGTCGAGATCCTGATCAACAACGCCGGCATCACGCGCGACACCACCTTCCACCGCATGCGCGCGGACCAGTGGCACGACGTGATCAACACCAACCTCAATTCGGTGTTCAACGTCACCCGCCCGGTCATCGAAGGCATGCGCCGCCGCGGCTGGGGCCGGGTCATCCAGATCAGCTCGATCAACGGCCTGAAGGGTCAGTACGGCCAGGCCAACTACGCTGCGGCCAAGGCCGGCATGCATGGCTTCACCATCTCCCTGGCGCGCGAGAACGCCGGCTTCGGCATCACCGTCAACACGATCTCGCCGGGCTACGTGGCCACCGACATGGTGATGGCGGTGCCGGAGGAAGTGCGCGCCAAGATCATCGCCGACATCCCGACCGGGCGCCTCGGCAAGCCGGAGGAGATCGCCTACGGGGTGTCCTTCCTGGTCGCCGACGAGGCCGCCTGGATCACCGGCAGCAACCTGGACATCAACGGCGGCCACCACATGGGCTGGTGAGGCCGCGCAGGCACCGGCAGCGGGCACGCGAAGGCCCCCTGCCGTTGGTCATGCTGCGCAGCACGCAAACCCTTGCTGCGCAACATGATCGGGCGTGAAACCCAAGCCCGGCGGGGGCTGCGGCGGTTGCCAAGGCTTGTGCACTGCGCCATGCTGCACATCTACAGTGACGAGTGACCGCTTCATGGCTGCGACCCGCATCATCAAGAAGTATCCGAACCGCCGTCTCTACGACACCGAAATTTCCAGCTACATCACCATAGAGGATGTGCGCCAGCTGATCCTGGACGGTGAAGACTTCGAGGTCCGCGACGCCAAGAGCGGCGACGACCTGACCCGTTCGGTCCTGCTGCAGATCATTGCCGACCAGGAGCAGGACGGCGAACCGATGCTGTCCACCCAGCTGCTGAGCCAGCTGATCCGCTTCTACGGCGATTCGCTGCAGGGCTTCATGGGCAACTACCTGGAGCGCAGCATGCAGGTCTTCCTCGACCAGCAGCAGCAGTTCCGCCAGCAGATGGGCAACCTGCTGGGCCAGACCCCGTGGGCGATGATGAACCAGCTGACCGAGCGCAACCTGGAGCTGTGGCAGGAATTCCAGCGCAACATGGGCACCGGCTTCGGCGGCCCGCGCCCCGGCGGTACGGGCACCGGCACCGGCAACAAGCCGAGCGAGCCGGGCACCAGTACCGGCACGGGTGGCAAGACCCGGCGCTGAGGCGACTGCACCGGCTGACACGAAAGCGGCGCGCCCTCTGGCGCGCCGTTTTGTTCTGGAGGGCGAACACCGGTGGAGTCGACCGGGTAGCGTCAGCGCTTCAGCTTGCAGCCCGTGCAGACGCGCTCGACCTTGTAGCCCTTGGCCTTCAGCTTCTCCACCACGCCATCGCCGCCCAGCAGGTGCAGGCCACCCACCACCACCAGGGTGCCGCCCTGCCCGTCCTGCAGATACGGCAGCAGCTTGGGCACCCACGCATCATTGCGCGCGGTGTTGATGCGCTGGTAGAGCTGCGGATACTGCTGGCGCATCTCCACGGCCATCTTGTTCCACAGCACGCGGTCATCGCCGCGGCGCCAGGCCTCGTGCAGCATCAGCGACTGCTCATCACCCTTGTCGGCCTGGTCCAGCGCCTCGGCCATCATCTGCCGCTGCTCCTGCTGGCTCATGCCGTCCAGCAGGTTGATCTGGCTCTGCATGTCCTCCAGCCCGCCGGTCTGCTTGCCCGCCTTCTTCGCCTCCGCCATGAAGTGACGGTCCAGGCCGAGGTTCGCATCCAGGCCCATCTTCTGCATCTGCCCGATGGTGATGTTGAGCGCGACGAACCAGCTCTTCATGCCCTGCAGCTGGGCCAGCGGCAGCTTGTTCTGGGTGGCGTAGGCCTGCAGCTTCTGCCAGGTGGCGTCATCCAGGTCGCGCTTCAATTCACTGCCATCGCGGCGGATCGCGGTCTGCACCATCTGGGTGGCGGCCTGGGGCGATTCCATTTCCTCCGGCGACACCTCGAACAGCACCCGCTTGGACGCGGTGAAGACCTGCTCGACATCGGCCGACAACGGGTAATCGGTGGGCTTCAGCAGGTGGAACGAACCCAGCAGATACACACGCGCATCGCCCGGGCCGGTCACCTTCCACAGCAGCGGCACCGGCGGCTTGGCCGCAGGTGCTTCGGCCGGGGCGCCACGCGCAGCGGCCAGGGGGGCGGCCGCGCAGGCCAGCAGCAGCACGGCGCCGCGCAACAATGATCTGATCGACATGATCAGCCTTCTCCTTCAGGCAGGTGGTACGCCTTCTCGCCGGCGTCCACGCGCAGGTCCAGCCGGTTTTCCGGCGGCGCCAGCGGGCAGGTCGCATACGGGGTGAAGGCGCAGGGTGGGTTGTAGGCGTGGTTGAAATCGATGCGCACGCTGCCATCGGCGGCCGGTGCATCGATGTCCAGGTAGCGACCGGCCGGATAGCTGCCGTGGCCGCTGGTGCGGTCGGCGAAGACCAGGAACAGGGGCTCGCCGGGCGCACCGATCGCTTCCATGCGCCAGCTGCGGCCGTCGCGCTCGAACTGCACCGCGCCGGCATTTGGCATTTCGGTGGTCAGGCCGGTGATGTCCACGATCGGCAGGGTTTTGCCGGCGGGATGGGCGATGAAATGCGCCTGCACCTGCCAGTCCGGACCGCCGGGCCAGTACTGGATGCCGGCGAAATCGCGGCGCGCATCCGCGTCGGCATGCTTGACCCGCAGCGCATCGCGCGGGCCACGGCGGATGATGCTCAGCTGGCCCTTGCCGCCATCGAAGGTGAGCACGGTGGGCGCGGGATCCTTGTCGGTGTTCATGCGCACGCGGCCACGCACCGTCTGCCCGTCCAGGCTGACCTCCACCCCGGCTTCGGGGCTGAACCACCACTGGTCGCCCTCGCGCCGCAGCAGGCCCATCTTGTGCGGGCCCACTGCCAAGCGGATGCCACTGCTGGCGCCGCTGCCGATGAAGTGCGACTTGTACTGCAGCCAGTGCAGGCCGACCAGCGCGGTCCAGCCATCGGGCCGGGTCAGGTCCTCATAGCGCTGCACGCGCCACTGCTGCTGCCCCGCCGCGAAGGCCGGATCTTCCTTCACCACCGGGACCGGCGCCGGTCCCGGGCTGCAGGCGGCCAGCAACACGGCGACCAGCATGCCACCCACTCCCCGATGACGCATGGATGCTCCCCTCAACGTTGCGGGCCTCAGCGGCCGCGCAGGAACCAGCGGTCGATTTCCGCCAGCGAAAACCGTGCCCAGGTCGGCCGGCCGTGGTTGCACTGGCCGGAGCGCTCGGTAATTTCCATGTCGCGCAGCAGCGCGTTCATTTCCGGCACGGTCAGGCGCCGGTTGGCGCGCACCGCGCCGTGGCAGGCCATGGTCGACAGCAGTTCGTCGCGCGCACTGGCGATGCGCCGGCTCTGGCCATGCTCGCGCAGGTCGGTCAGCACGTCGCGCAGCAGGCCTTCCGGCTCGGCGTTGGCCAGCAAGGCGGGAATGCTGCGCACATGCAGCGCGCCCGGGCTGGCGCGGGTGACTTCGAAACCGAGCGCGGCCAGCGTTTCCGCTTCCGTCTCGGCGGTGTCGGCCTCGCGCTCGCCCACCGCCAGGGTGATCGGCACCAGCAACGGCTGCGACTGCAGGCCGATGCCATCGTGGGCGTTCTTCAGCCGCTCGTAGCCGATGCGCTCGTGGGCGGCGTGCATGTCCACCACGATCAGGCCTTCGGCATTCTCGGCCAGGATGTAGATGCCGTGCAGCTGGGCAATGGCGTAGCCCAGCGGCGGCACGCCAGCATCGGCACTGGTCACCGGAAGGCCGTTCTCGCTCGGCATCGGCGGCAGCGCACTGCTGCGTTCACCTGCACCGGGTGCGGCATACAGCGCGGCATAGGCCGCGGGCGCATCGGCCACCTGCAGGCCCAGCGGCTGTTGCGGGCGCCACCCGGAAAAGCCACCGCCACCGCCGCTCGATCCGGGCGCGGCACCGCGCACCAGCCCGAAGCCCGATGCACCGGCGCTGGACGGCATCGGTGCGGCCCCCATGTCCGCAGGATGGACCGCACCGGCACCGATCTCCTGCGCGGACATACCGGCGCGGGTATCGGCCAGCGCGTCCTTCAACGTGCGGTAGACGAAGTCGTGGACCAGGCGCGAATCGCGGAAGCGCACTTCATGCTTGGCCGGGTGCACGTTGACGTCGACCCGGGTCGGGTCCAGTTCCAGGAACAGCACATAGGCCGGCTGGCGGCCGTGGTACAGCACATCGCCGTAGGCCATCTTCACCGCATGGGCGACACTGCGGTCGCGCACCGAGCGGCCGTTGACGTACAGGTACTGCTGGTCGGCACTGGCCCGTGAATAATGCGGCTGCGCGATCCAGCCATGCAGGCGCAGGCCGGCACCGGTGTGGTCCACGCGCACGGCCTGGTTGGCGAAGTCCTCGCCGAGGGTCTCGGCCAGGCGCACATCGGAATACAGGTCACCGGGCTTGTAGCGGCGCGAGGCCTTGCCGTTGTGCGACACGCGCAGTTCGACATCCGGGCGGGCCAGCGCCAGCGAGCGCAGCCATTCTTCGATGTGGCCCATTTCCGTGCGCTCGGCGCGCAGGAACTTGCGGCGCGCCGGCACGTTGTAGAACAACTCGCGCACTTCCACGGTAGTGCCCGGCGCATGTGCGCGCGGCGTCACTTCGCCGATCTTGCCGCCTTCGATCTGCAGCGCCGAGCCGTGCTCGTCGTGCGCGCGGCGCGAGGCCAGGGTGAAGCGGCTTACCGAGGCGATGGACGGCAGAGCTTCGCCGCGGAAGCCAAGGGTGGCCACCGATTCGAGGTCGTCGAGATCGGCGATCTTGCTGGTGGCATGCCGCGAGACTGCCAGCGGCAGCTGCTCGGGCGCGATGCCACTGCCGTTGTCGCGGATGCGGATGAGCCGCACACCGCCCTCTTCCAGATCGATGTCCACACGGCTGGCGCCGGCATCGATGGCGTTCTCGACCAGTTCCTTGACCACCGATGCAGGACGTTCGACCACTTCGCCGGCGGCGATCTGGTTGATCAGGATTTCCGGCAACGGCCGGATCGGGCGCGGATGGGGAGCAGACGTCATGCAGGGATGATAACGGAGCCGCGGGCCTCGGCGGCCATCCCGCGCTGCGCGCGTTAGAGTCGACCGTTGGTCGACTGCACGGTTGCCGAAAACATGAACCGTGCGCAAGGCACGCAGTCGACCAATGGTCGACTCTACTTGCTGCCGCCGGCCATGGTGGCGGCAGCGTCGATCTCGGCCTGGGCGCGGGCTGCGTACAGCGTACCCGGCGGCGGCTGCCGGCTGAAGAAGGTATGCACGCCATCGAGCACCGCACCGGCGACCTTGCGCTGGTACGCCGGGTCGGTCAGGCGGCGTTCTTCGTCCGGGTTGGAGATGAAGGCGGTTTCCACCAGCATGGCCGGCATGTCTGAGGTGCGCAGGACCGCGAAGTTGGCGCGCTCGAGGTTCGGCTTGTGGTTGTTGCCGATCCGCTTCAGGCCGCCCAGCACGTGGCCGGCCGCGTCTTCGGACGCCTTCATGTAACCGCTCTGGGCCAGGTCCAGCAGCACGTTGGCCAGGGTGCCCTCGGTCTGCTGCAGGCGCACGCCACCGACCAGGTCGGCTGCGTTTTCCTTGTCGGCCAGCCAGCGCGCGCGTTGCGAGGAGGCGCCCTTGGTGGAAAGCACGTACACCGACGAACCGGTGGCCGAACGGTTCTCGGCAGCGTCGGCGTGGATCGAGATGAAGATGTCGGCCTTGTTCGCGCGCGCCTTCTGCGCACGCATCGGCAGCGGGATGAACACGTCGCTGTCGCGGGTCAGGTAGGCCTTCAGGCCCGGCGTCGCGTTGACCTGGCGGGCCAGTTCGCGCGCCACGGCCAGGGTGACGTCCTTCTCGCGCTTGCCGGTCGGGCCGATGGCGCCCGGATCCTGGCCGCCATGGCCCGGATCGATGGCTACCACCAGGTGGCGCATGCCCGGCTGCATGCGGATGCGCGAGGCATCGCTGGGCATGGCCGGTCGCGGCGCTTCGGCGGGTGCCGCGGCAGACGTGGGTGCAGGCGCCGGTGCGGCAGCCACCACGGCACGGGTCGGCTGGCCGGCGAGGATCGCGGCCGGCGAGGACGGCGGCGGCGTGCTGCTGGCACTGATGCCGGCAGCGGCCACCTGGGCCGGGGTGGTGGTCGGGGCCGGCGCCGGCGCGACCGGAGCGGCGGCACTGGCGCTGGCCTGCTGCTGCACCTGGGCCGTCAGCAGCGCGGTGGCGCGCGCAGCATCACCACGCGACTGGGCGTTCTGCGCGTTCTGCGCGGCGGCGGCATCGGCGGCGGACGGGGTGACTGCGGCGGTGGCCGCAGGCGCAGCCGGGCGGGCGGCCGTCGCCGGGCCATCGCCCGGCCACTCGATCACCAGCTTGGATTCATTGCCTTCACGCTGCATCTGCGGGCGGAACGGCGACACAGATGCAGCAAGGTCGAAAACGACACGGAACGTACCCGGCACCGGCTGTCCGGTGCGGACGGCAGTTACCACGCCCTGCGCGGCCGGCATCTTCAGGTTGTGCACGGCGCTGGAATCGGGGAAGTCGATCACCAGCCGGTTCGGCGAGGACAGCGACAGGGTCTTGTAGCCGCCGCTGCCCACCAGGGAGATCTCGGCGCGGGTACCGGTCGCGCCGGTATTCAGCTGGACCTGGCGGACCTCACCGGCCCACGCGCAGACGCTCGCCAGACCTAGTCCGACGGCGGCACAGATGGCGATGAGACGGTTCCCCAGGCGCATGGTCAGGATTCAATCACCGCGCTGAACGGAATGCAACACCTTTTTCCTTAATAATCCGTAACCTGCCGATGTTTGTTCTCGTCAGCCGACAGAAATGGCCTGCAAGTCGCCCCCATCGGGAAGTCGACCCAGCCATTCACGTCCCACGTCGCTGGCTCCAGTGAGACGGACGCGCCGCCCCTGCGCTTCGATTTCCAGCGCCACCACCAGATCGGTGGGCGGCAGCGCACCGGCGCCACGTTCGGGCCACTCGACCAGCCACAGCACGGCACTGCCATCGTCCAGGCCCAGGAAATCCAGCTCCCCGGCCTGGCCGATGCGGTAAAGGTCCAGGTGCCAGGCTTCGCCGCCACTGGACAGCGGATAGCGCTCGACCAGGGTGTAGGTAGGGCTGCGGATCGCCCCCTGCACGCCGAGCGCGCGCAGCAGCGCACGCGCGGTGGTGGATTTGCCGGCGCCGAGGTCACCGCGCAGCTCGACCAGCGCCTGCGGGGGCCGGGTGGCGGCCAGCCACTGGCCCAGCAGTTCGGTGGCTTCGCTGTCGGCCAGGAAGAATTCAGTCATTGCAGGGGTTCCGGGTTGGCCAGCCGCCGCAGGGGCACCAGCAGATCAGTAGGAAGCAGTCCACGCGCGCCATCCAGGGCAGCAACATCGCCGGCCAGCGCATGCAGCAGGGCGCCACACGCGGCGGCATCGAAAGCAGCCAGGCCCTGCGCGCGCAGGCTGGCGATGATGCCGGTCAGCAGATCACCCATGCCGCCCACGGCCATGCCGGGGTTGCCGGCGGCAATCAGGCGCGGGGTGCTGCCGGGGGCCGCGACGATGCTGCCAGCGCCCTTCAGCACCACCACGGCGTGGTAGCGCTCGGCCAGCGCCTGGGCGCAGCGGTAGCGATCGGCCTGGATGTCGGCCGTGGTGCATTCCAGCAGGCGCGCGGCCTCACCCGGGTGCGGGGTCAGGATGGCATCGGGCAGCGTGCGTGGGTCGCGGGCCAGCAGGGTCAGCGCATCGGCATCGAGCACCAGCGGCTTGCCACAGGCCAGCACGCGCGCAAACAGGGCACGCGCCCAGTCGTCCTGGCCCAGGCCAGGGCCTATCGCCACGACCTTGGCTTTTTCAAGCAGCGCGGGCAGCGCTTCGCCCTCTTCCAGCGCATGCACCATGGCCTCGGGCAGGCGCGCCAGCAGCGGGCCGACATGGTCGCCGCGGGTGCCGATGCTGAGCAGTCCGGCACCGACGCGCAGGCCCGCCTCGGCAGCCAGGGCGATGGCGCCACCGCTGCCGTGGTTGCCGCCCACGCACAGCACATGGCCGGATTCGCCTTTGTGGGTATTGGCGCGGCGCGGCTTCAGCAATGCCGGCAAGCGCGCACCGGTCCAGTGTTCGGCCGCCGCCGAAACGCCCTGCCACGCCGCCTCGGGCAGCTGCAGCGCGGCCAGCGCGGGTTCGCCTGCGTGCTCCAGCGCTTCGCCGGTGTACAGCCCGCGGTGCGCCACGATGAACTGCAGGGTCAGCGTTGCGCGCACCGCGACGCCCGGCACCGTGCCACGGTCGGCGTCGACGCCGCTGGGCACATCCAGTGCAAATACCGGTGCGTCCTGTGCGTTCAGTGCTTCGATCACGGCCTGTGCTGTGCCTTCCGGCGCCCGGTCGAAACCCAGCCCGAACAGACCATCCACCCAGATATCGGCCGCGGGCAGCGTTCCGTCGAATTCCGCCAGCGTTCCCCCGACGGACCTGAAATCCGATGTTGCCCGTTGCGCCAACGCAGTGGCTGGCGCTTTGCCCGGCAGGGTCAGTGCCGTTACCCGACGCCCGGCCAGCAACGCATGCCGCGCCAGCACCAGGCCGTCGCCGCCGTTGTTGCCGCTACCCACCACCACGCCCACGTTCAGCGCCTGCGGCCAGTGCCGCAGCAGGCGTTGCCAGGCAGCCAGCCCGGCCTGGGCCATCAGCTCCCAGCCACCATCGCCCGCCAGCGCCGAAGCCTGGGCATCCAGCGCACGCGCAGCAGCAGAATCAAACAGATCGGCAAGGTTGGCCATGCAGAGATTTTATACTGGTGCGCATGTTCCCCGCCCCTGCCCCCCTCGATCCGGCCCTGGCCGTGCAGCGCATCCGCGAGCTCGCCCGTGCGCACGGCTTCCAGCGCTGCGGCATCGCCGGCATCGAGCTGGGCGAGGATGAGGCGCACCTGGCCGACTGGCTGGGCAAGGGCCTGTACGGGACAATGGACTGGATGGCCCGCCACGGCACCCTGCGCGCGCGCCCGGCAGAACTGCTGCCGGGTACGGTCAGGGTGATTTCGGTGGGCATGGATTACAGCCACAAGGACGACACCGAAGCCTGGGCGACCCTGGCCGATCCCGGCCGCGCCTATGTGGCGCGCTACGCGCTGGGCCGCGATTACCACAAGCTGATGCGCAACCGGCTGCAGAAGCTGGCCACGCAGATCAACGATGAGGTCGCGCCGCTCGGCTACCGCGTTTTCGTCGATTCGGCGCCGGTGCTGGAACGCGCGCTGGCGCGCAACGCCGGGCTCGGCTGGATAGGCAAGCACACCTGCCTGATCGACAGCCACGGTGGGTCTTGGTTCTTCATCGGTGAGATCTACATCGACATCCCGCTGCCGATCGACGCGGCGGCCACCGCGCACTGCGGCACCTGCACGCGCTGCATCGACGTCTGCCCGACCCAGGCCATCATCGCCCCGCAGCGGCTGGACGCGCGGCGCTGCATTTCCTACCTGACCATCGAACACGACGGCGCCATTCCCGAAGACATGCGGCCGCTGATCGGCAACCGCATCTACGGCTGCGACGACTGCCAGCTGGTCTGCCCCTGGAACAAGTTCGCCAAGCGCACCGACGAAGCGGATTTCCGTGCGCGCAACAATCTCGACACCGCGCGACTGGACCAGCTGTTTGCCTGGGATGAAGCCGAATTCCTGCGCCGCACCGAAGGCAGCCCGATCCGCCGCAGCGGCCACGAGCGCTGGCTGCGCAACATCGCCGTAGCGCTGGGCAACGCACCGGCCTCGACCGACGCACTGGCCGCCCTGGAGACCCGCGTCAACGATCCCTCACCCGTGGTGCGCGAGCACGTGCAGTGGGCGCTGGCCCAGCACGGCGCGCGCTGACGTGCGATCCTGAGCGCCCTGCTCCGCCCGTCACCGCCGTACCCATGCAGCCACGCAACAACGACGTCCTCACCCCCAGCCAGCTCAACACCCTGGCCCGCGACCTGCTGGAAGGCAGCTTCCCGGCGATCTGGGTCGAAGCCGAGCTGGGCAGCGTCGCCCGCCCCGCGTCCGGGCACCTGTATTTCACTCTGAAGGATGCGCGCGCGCAGCTGCGCGCAGCGATGTTCCGGATGAAGGCGCAGTACCTGAAGTTCGTGCCGCGCGAAGGCATGCGCGTGCTGGTGCGCGGCAAGGTGACGCTGTACGACGCGCGTGGCGAGTACCAGATGGTGCTGGACCACATGGAAGAAGCCGGCGAAGGCGCACTGCGCCGCGCCTTCGAGGAACTGAAGGCACGCCTGGAAGCCGAGGGTCTGTTCGACCCGGCGCGCAAGCGGCCGATGCCGGCGCACGTGCAGCGCCTGGCCGTGATCACCTCGCCCACCGGCGCCGCCGTGCGCGACGTCCTGAGCGTGCTGGCCCGCCGTTTTCCGCTGCTGGAAGTGGACCTGCTGCCCACGCTGGTCCAGGGCAGCACCGCCGCCGCGCAGATCACCCGCCTGCTGCAGGCCGCCGATGCCAGCGGCCGCTACGACGTGATCCTGCTGACCCGCGGTGGTGGTTCGCTGGAAGACCTGTGGGCGTTCAATGACGAGGCGCTGGCCCGGGCGATCGCCGCCAGCGGCACGCCGGTGGTATCGGCGGTGGGCCACGAAACCGACTTCAGCCTGAGCGACTTCGCCGCCGACCTGCGCGCGCCGACGCCATCAGTGGCAGCCGAACTGCTGGTGCCCGACCAGCGCGAACTGACCCTGCGCCTGCGCCGCACGGCCGCGCGCATGGTGCAGCTGCAGCGGCACACGATGCAGCAGGCGATGCAGCGCGCCGACCGTACCCTGCTGCGGCTGAACGCGCAGAGCCCGCAGGCGCGCCTGGACCTGCTGCGTCGTCGCCAGCTCGACCTGGGCCGGCGCCTGCATGCGGCCTTCAACCAGCAGCAGGAGCGCCGTGCGGCGCGCCTGCGCCATGCAGCAGCGGTGCTGCGCGGTCACCATCCGCAACGCCAGCTGGACGAGATGCAGCGACGCCTGGCCGCCCTGCGTGGCCGCCCGCAGGCGGCACTGCAGCGCCTGCTGCAACGTGATGCCTTGCGCCTGCGCGGGCTGGCGCGCTCGCTGGAAGCGGTAAGCCCGCTGGCGACAGTGGCACGTGGTTACAGCATCCTGACCCGCAGTGACGACGGCACGCTGGTGCGTGAGGTTGGGCAGGTACAGGCCGGCGATGCGCTGCAGGCACGCGTCGGCGACGGCGTGATCGACGTGCTGGTCAAGTAAGGGGTGTGTTTGCAGGGCTTGCAGCCCTGCACCTGCAGGGGCAAGAGCAACAGCAACAGCAACAGCAACAGCAACAGCGGGCATTCCGTGGGATGGCGGGGCGGTGTGGGTGGTCAGGACACGCCGTAAACCCATCCATGGGGGCTCGATGGCGCCATCCATGGCGCCAACGGTCCTGCCCACCCACACCGCCCCACCTCTGACAGTTTCACGCAGCTGTTGGTATCGGCAACTGTTGGAACGCGCGGCTTTTGGTAGGTGCCGACCGTTGGTCGGCACATCTGTCAGATATCGAATGAATTCATCCGTGCCGACCAACGGTCGGCACCTACCATCAGCAGCAGGATCCAACAGCTCGCGGGAAGCTGTCGAAGGCGGGGTGGGTCCGGTTGAGGGGGTGTGAGCGGCATGGATGCCGCGACCAAGCCCCCATGGATGGGTTCACGGCGTCCCCCTCAACCGGACCCACCCCGCCATCCCACGGAATGCCGGCTTTTGACGGTGCCCTGGCTCGAAGCAGGTGCAGGGCTGCAAGCCCTGCAAAACAAACACCACCCTACTTCGCCTGCTCGCAGAACTTCTGCCGGTACTGCAGCGCCTTCGGCATCAGCGCCTGCAGGTTCTGGATCCGAGTACCAGGATTGGGATGCGTCGAGGAAAACTCCGGCGGCGACTGTCCGCCACTCGCCTGCCCCATCCGCTCCCACAACGGCACCGCCTCGCGCGGGTCGAAACATGCCGCTGCCGCCAGCATCAGCCCCACCTCATCGGCCTGGGTCTCGTGACTGCGCGCATACGGCAGCAGATAACCGTAGCCCATCGCCGACATCATCATCTGTTGCTGCTGCGCATCCATGCCGCTCGCCGCGCCTGCCACCTGGCCGATCTGGGTCAGCTTCTGCTGCGCCATCCGCTGCGCACCATGGCGCAGCAATGCATGGGCAATTTCATGGCCCATGACCACCGCCATCGCATCGGTCGTGCGCGCCACCGGCACCAGGCCGGTGTACACCGCCATCTTGCCGCCCGGCAGGCAGAAGGCGTTGGCCTGGTCGGACTGGATGACGTTGACCTCCCAGTCGAAATCACGCGAGAAGTGTCCGGGCTGCAGCCCATGTTCCTGCGCCAGCGCGGTCTCCACCACGTCCACCTTGGCGATAAGGCGCTGGGCGATGGCGCGGATGTCGCGGGACATTGGCGCGTCGGCGGGCAGCGGCGGTTCTTCGGCGAGGATCTGCTGGTAGGCCTGCAGGCCCAGCGCTTTTTCCTGGCTGGCATCCAGGGTGCTGTCGATCAGCACCTTCTCACCGGTATAAGGGTCTACAGCGCGATTGGAAAAGAAGTAGAACGCTGCATAGCCGGCCGCCAGCAGCAGTACCCACCAGCGGATGTTGCCGAAGAGGCCACGGCGGCCAGGCTGCGGAGAGCGTGAGGGGGAATCGTTGCGCATCATCAGGCCTTCAGGCGGATCCCGCGGAACAGCGGGGACGGCGCCATCTTAGGGCTCAAAGGTGAAGCTGGCGTCTGATCAGATACCGCGTACCAGGCGGAAGCCGATACGCGCGCTGGTGGTGTCCGAATCCTGCGACTGGCGCCAGGCCGCACGGGTCTGTTCCGGGGCATTGGCCCAGTTGCCGCCGCGGATTACCCGCGAACGGCAGCCCGGGTTGAACCATGCCGCACCATCGGACGGCGCGCGCCGGTAGCTGGCGTGCCAGCAGTCGGCCACCCACTCGCTGAGGTTGCCAGACAGGTCATGCAGGCCGAAGGCATTGGCCTGGAAGGTCGCCACCGGTGCCGGCCCCCACCAGCCATCGCCATAGCCGACGAAGGCGTTCTGCCAGTGCCGGCCCGACGGCGAGACGTCGCGGCTGCCGGTGTAGTTGCCGTTGCCCTCCGGTGGCAGGCCGGCATCGCCCCAGGGGTAGCGGCCGCTGTTGCCACCGCGCATCGCGTATTCGAACTCGGCTTCGCTGGGCAGGCGGTAGGAGCGCCCGGTCTGCTCGGACAGCCAGGTGGCGTAGTTCTCGGCATCGCGCACGCTGACGTGCATCACCGGCGAATTGCCCATCGCCCGGCCGCCGTCGTAATCCGAGCGCCAGTCCACGCCGCTGCGGCGGATGAAGTTGCCGCTGCGCTCGTCATAGACCACCGAGTGGCCACGACGCGTCGCGCGCGGACGGGCGTTGGTCGCCTTCACGTAGCGCGCGAAGTCACTCACGGTGACCTCGGTGATGGCCATCGCAAAGCCGCGCTCGAAGCGCACGTAGTGCGAAGGCCGCTCGGCGTCGCTGGCGCCGGGCTCGGTATCGCCGGCGCCCATCTGGAAGCCGCCATGCGGCACCACGATCATCTGCGGGCCGCGGCCGCCGTCACGCAGCGCATCGCTGAACACCTGGCCCGGACGGAAACTGCCGTAGTGGGTGGCCAGGTCGATACGCTCGCGCAGCTGTGCCACCACTGGGTCGCCCGGCAGGGCGATGCGCAGGGCTTCGGCCAGCTTCTCGCGCGCCGGCTTCAGGCCCTGCGGGGTGGTCAGGTCGCGCAGGCCACCGTCGCGCAGCTGCACCAGGGCGGCAGCACGGATCTGTTCGATGCGCTCGAAGGCATCGGCAATCGTCGGCGAGGAATCGCGCACTTTGCTGGCCTCGGCCAGCCAGGCACCGGCACTGGCGAAGTCGCGTGCACGTGCGGCGTCCTCGGCACGGCGGATCAGCCCGCTCTCGGCCGCGGCCAGGCCCTGCCGCGCACGCCGGTTGTCCTCGTCCAGGGCCAGCGCTTCACGGAAATTGGGAATCGCACCGTCGCCGTCTTCGCCGATGCGATCGGCACGCAGGTCCTCCTCACCGGCACGGTTGTACGCCACCACGCGCTGCGCGGTCTCCACCCGGCCCTGCAGCGCGCGCACTTTCTCGTCCTTCGGGGCGAGGGTCAGCAGCACCAGCGCCTGGCGGCTGGCCTCGGCCAATGCTTCGCGCTGCTTCAGCGGCCGCGCCAGCAGCGCATCGGCCTGCTGCAGCAGATGCTGCCGGGCACGCTGCAGGCCGGCACGGGCCTGGCGATCGTCCGGATCAACCTCCTGCACGGCCAGCCACAATGGAATGGCCGCCTCGGCATCCTCATACAGGTGGTCGCGCGCGAACGCCTGCTCGGCCGCACGCCGCAGCTGCGCCTGGCTGCGCTGCTGCCGGTCTACCCGCGGCGGCGTCCACTGCTGGATGTCCTCGGCCGGATCGTCATCGGCGATGGTCACCGTGCCCTGCCCCGGCGCCGGTGCCGGCTGCTCCCGGGCCGGGCGCTTTTCACCGGCCCCTTCGGCGGGCACCGGAGGCGGCGGCGTGCAGCCGGCCAGGGCCACGGCCAGGGCGGTGCACAGCGCGGACGACAGCGGAAAACGCAAGCGGGAGCTCCTTCAACACGGACGCGGACCGACGTTAGGCTATTCTCCCCTGCCTGAGCAAACCCGAGTAGTAGGCCCTGACCCGTGGCAACCTGGATCACCACCCCCGCCGAGCTGGACACTTACCGCCAGCAGCGTCCGAGCCGTATCGGCCTGGACACCGAATTCATCCGTGAACGCACCTTCTGGCCGCAGCTTGCGCTGGTGCAGATGGCCGTCGGCGATGACATCCTGCTGATCGACCCGCTGATTCCCGGCATGCCCGAAGCGCTGGCGCCGTGGTTGGCCGACGAATCCATCACCAAGGTGATGCATAGCGCCAGCGAAGACCTGGTGGCCTTCAAGTGGACCTGCGGGGTGATGCCGCGCCCGCTGTTCGACACCCAGATCGGCGCGGCGCTGGCCGGCATCGGTGCCGGCATGGGCTACCAGAAGCTGGTGCAGGAAATCACCGGTGTTGCCTTGGCCAAGGGTGAGACCCGCTCGGACTGGATGCGCCGGCCGCTGTCCGACTCCCAGCTGCAATACGCCGCCGACGATGTCGAGCACCTGTTCGCGCTGCATGATGCGATCGACGGCAAGCTGCAGGCACTGGGTCGCCAGCAGTGGCTGCACGACGATGCCGAGCGCCTGCTGGCCAGTGTCGCCAATGATGAAGAGCGCTGGCCGCACCTGGGCATGCGTGCGGCGCAGTTCCTCGATGCACCGGCCCAGCACCGCCTGCTGCGCCTGCTGCGCTGGCGTGACGTGCAGGCCCGCAGCAGCGACCGCCCGCGCAGCTGGATCCTGGACAACGAACTGGCCGCCACCCTGGCGCGCACGCCCCCGGCCGATGCGGCCGCGCTGGGCAAGCTGTTCGAGCAGTTCCCGAAGGCACCTCGCAAGCTGGCCGGCGCGGTGTGGCAGGCACTGTCCACGCCGCTGGACGACGAAGCCGATGCGCCGCTGGCCATGCAGGCCACCGACACCAACAAGCAGCTGGTGAAGAAACTGCAGGATGCGGTGGCCAAGCGCAGCCGCGAACTGGGCCTGGCCGACGGCGTGCTGGCCTCGCGCAAGCATCTGGAAAGCTACCTGGAGCGCCGCCAGTGGCCGGCCGCCCTCGCCGGCTGGCGCCAGCAGGAACTGGAACCACGGCTTCAGGCCTTGCTGCCGGCACGTTGATGGCGCAGCACAGCCCGGCCGGGTCCGGCCGGGTAGAGTCGACCGTCGGTCGACTACCGCGCGCAGCGCGGGTGTTCTGCCGCACCGTTCAGAGCAGTCGACTGACAGTCGACTCTACCGGGCTCCGTCATCCGCGGCGCAGCCCGGCCGGGTAGAGTCGACCGTTGGTCGACTATCGCGCGCAGCGCGGGTGTTCTGCTGCACCGTTCAGAGCAGTCGACTGACAGTCGACTCTACCGGGCCTCAGACGTAACCGCGTTCCTTCAACCGGGCCCAGCGCTCCGGCCCGATCGCCCGGCGCATCCCGGGCAGCGGATCGATGCTGCCCGTGTTGTCGGCCACGGCCACCACGAAATCATCGGTGGTATTGAGCAGCGCACGGCGCTCGGGCGTGTCCAGCCAAGCCGCGACGTTCTTCAGCACACGCTTGGCCGACACGTCGCTGCGGCGCAGCTCCATGTACTGCGAATGGCGCTTGCAGGCCTCGACCAGCGCCTCGCCATCGAACCAGCATTCGTCCGCATCGCCCTGCCCGCCGCGCATCTCATCCGGCGCCCACAGGTAGTACGCCACATCCTCGCCACGGGCCAGCACCGCTTCGCGGTAGGACTGCCGGCCCCACACCAGGAACGGTGGCCAGGCCGCGGTGAAGTCGCTTTCGGTGAAGCACACAAGCAGGCAGTACAGCGGCTCATCGCGCGGTATGCGGGGCAGCTGCGCGGTGATCGCCTCGACCAGCCGCCGCTCGACCTCGGCGGTGACCGTCGCCAGCGTCTCGCCCGGGCGTGGCCGCTGGTACTGCAGGCGGCGCTGGCCGGTGGCGCGGCCATTCCTGTCCAGGTACTCCAGCACGATGCGGTCGAGCTGGCCGGCATCGTCATAGCTGTACACATCCTGGCACCACCACGTGCGCCCCGCCGTGCTCCAGTTGCACATCACTTCACGCAGCAGGCGGTCGCCTTCCCAATGGTAGGTGCGGTCGATGCCGCGCCCCTCGTCCACCAGGTCCAGTGCCTGCAGTCGTCCCTCTTCCTCGCGGAACTCCCAGGCAGCGTTGATCCGGCCACCGTCATGGAAGCTGAGGTACCGGCGACAACCTGGCGCATGCAGCCACACGCCGATGCGGCCAGACGGGCTGCGCTCGAACACGATGCGCCCTGCCTCATCCAGGCCGTGCTGCACGTGCTTGCGCGCATCCACCTTCGCTTCGGCTACCCAGCGCGGCGGCGGCGTGCCGCTGGATTCGCGCGGGAACGGCGTGATGTACCCCATCGATGCGGTCGCCCAGCGCCAGCTGACCACCTGCGCTTCGCAGCGCGCCTGCAGCGCGAGGGCGGCGGCGGGTTGGGCGTGGGCCTGGTACAGCGCCTTGAGCATGGTTGAGATCCATTCAACACGGCGCGCGACCATAGCATGTGCGTCCGCGCCGTCGTGGCACGCAGGTCGCGGAAACGACAACGCCCCGCGGGTGCGGGGCGCTGCCGGTTCTGCATCGAACCGGTGCTTACCAGTTCATGTTCAGCGAGACACCCACGGTGCGCGGCTCGTTGTAGACCGCGGCCATGTAGTTCTCGATCACGCCCTTGAGGTTCTTCTCGTTGGTGATGTTGCGCGCGAACAGCGCCACTTCGTAGGCACCGTAGTTGCCGGAGTAACCCAGCTTCAGGCCGCCTTCGAAATCACCCTTGGAGTTGAACTCCTTGCTGTCGTACAGGACGAAGCTGGTGTAACCCTGCTTGTTCCAGTCGGTGGACACGAACATGGTACCGGCATCGCTGACCGGGAAGTCATAACGCGCAGCGAAGTTCACGTTGTACTTCGGCGCGTTCGGTAGCGGGTTGCCGTCGATCTGGGCGAAGGTGTTCGCACCGACCTTGATGGTCGGGTCGTTCACGGTGCACACCACCGCGCCGTTCAGTGCGCAGACCTGTGCGTACACGCGCTTGTCCTGGATCTCGCTGTGCAGCAGGCTCAGGCCGGCGCTCAGGGTCAGGTTCGGGATCGGGCGCAGTTCCATGTCGGCTTCAAAGCCGTAGGCCTTGGCCTTGTCGGCGTTGAACAGCACGCCGTTGCCGTCCGAATCGTTGCCGTTGAGCTGGATGTCGCTGACGGTGTAGGTGAACGCGGTGGCGTTGAGGCGCAGGCGGTTGTCCCACAGGCTGCTCTTCACGCCCGCTTCCCACGACAGGATCGTTTCCGAATCGGCAGTGGTGAAATCAGCGTTGAACACGGCCGAACGGCCCTGGATGGTCGGGCCACGGAAGCCGCGTGCCACCTTCGCGTAGACGCTCACGTTCGGGTTGAACTGGTACATCGCGCTCAGGTCCCAGCTCGGGGTGGTATCGGACATCTTCACGTCCGTACGGCCCTTGTAGGTGACTGCGCCGGCAGCGGTGTCCGCGGTCTTCAGCAGACGGGTGTGCTTCTCGTCCCTGGTCTGGCGCAGGCCGGCGGTGATGCTGAACTTGTCGGTGAAGGCGTAGCTGATCTGGCCGAAACCGGCCCACGAGGTGTTCTTGTTGCGCAGGCGCACCCAGTTGTTCGGGTTGCGGGCCGCGCCCTGCAGGAACCACGCACGCTGGTAGAAGTCGGTGGTGTCGCTGCCGTTGAAGTAGAACGCGCCGGCCTGCCACTGCAGGGCGTTGTCATCATGGCTGGCCAGGCGGAATTCCTGGGTCCACTGGTCCAGGTCGCGGATCTGGCCCATCGACTGGCCGTAGCCGTTCGGCACGCCATTGACCGGGAAGTTCACCGCGGCGCCGCCGTCGGTGTCGCCACGGCTGTAGCCGGAGGTGGTTTCGTAGGCGGTGATCGAGGTGAAGTCGACCGCGCCGAAGTCATAACGCGCCTTCACCGAGCCGCCGTAGGTCTTGTAGGCCTGCGGGTTGTTGTCGGCTTCGTCGTAGGCGACCTTGTCGCGCGGCACGTCGGTCTGGTTCGAGCCCTTGGTGAGCGCGTTGCGCAGGAACAGGGTCGAGGTGCCTTCGTAGTCACGGGCGTGGGCCGAGGCCAGGATCGAGAACTGGTCGCTCGGGGTCAGCAGCAGCTGCGCGCGCACGTTGCGGTCGTCGAAGCCGCCCATGGCGTTCTTCTTCGGGCTGACCGTGCCATCGGCGCTGGGGCCGGTGTAGGTGTTGTCGACGTAGTCGTCGCGGTGCTGGTACAGGGCCGACACGCGGAACGCGGCGACATCGTTGATCGGGCCGCCGAAGCCGCCATCGATCGACACGCTGTTGTAGCTGGCGTAGCTGGCGCTGACGCGGCCGCTGTAGTCTTCGCTCGGCTTGATGGTGTCGAACTTGACGATGCCGGCGGTGGTGTTGCGACCGAACAGCGAGCCCTGCGGGCCGCGCAGCACTTCCACCTGGTCCACGTCATAGACCGGGTTGGACTTCAGCACCACGTGCTCCAGCACCACGTCGTCCTGGATGATCGACACCGGCTGCGAGGCACCCAGGTAGAAGTCGATGTTGCCCAGGCCGCGGATGTAGAAGCGCGGGAAGATGCGGCCGGTGGTGGTTTCCGCATACAGGCTCGGCACGCGGCCGGACAGCGCCAGCAGGGTGTCATCGCCGCCGGCGGTGAAATCGCGCATGCGCTCGCCCTGCACCACGCCCACCGACACCGGCACTTCCTGCAGATTCTGTTCGCGGTGCTCGGCGGTCACGGTGATCGTGTCCAGCGCGGTCGCGCTCGGCGCGGGGTCCTGCGCAGCGGCGCCGAAGCTGGCGGCCAGGGCCAGGCCCGCACAGGCCAGGGCCAGCGGATGGCGACGGAAAGAAACAACGGACGACATGCCCGACGAACGGCGGGAATCGGTTTGGGAAGGCATCGAGAGCTCTGAGGAGGCATCCGTGCGGCCTGCGCGAGCCGGGCGGTAGAAAAGGGAGACGCTGCGCAAGCGTTCATTATCGCCCGAATTGTTACAATTTCGTTGCGCACCCCGTCGCAGTCCGATCGCCGCCCGCTGCGGCAAAGTGTGCCGCATGCCTTATTCCTGCGCGTGCCCTACTCCTGTGGCGGCCCGGTCGATCAGGTCCCCAGCAGCGTGCGTGCACCCGGCTTGCCATCGGCGGCAAGTGTCGTCACCGCATGCAGGTGGTCCAGTCGGATACGGCGCTCGCCGTCGGGCGCATCCAGCAGCAGGAACTCCTCCTTTTCAGCAGTGCTGACAGTGGTCCGCGCACGCGCCACGAAGCGGCTGCCATCGCGCAGTTCGACCTGCAGCAGGGCGTGGTGCAGGCAGGCGATTTCCAGCGCATCGTGCAGGTCGCACTCGATCGGGTGGTAGTCGGCCATGGGTCGTCCCTCGGCGGTGAAGGTGCCCAGCCTGCCATGGCTGCCGGGTCGCTGCTTGGCAAGTCCCAGAGGCAGCGCTACACTGGATGCGCCGTGGGGCCATAGCTCAGCTGGGAGAGCGCGTCGTTCGCAATGACGAGGTCAGGAGTTCGATCCTCCTTGGCTCCACCACTATTCAGGAAAGCCCGTAGATCCCTGCGATCTGCGGGCTTTTACTTTGGGCGCAGGTAGCCGGGAACGCTAGAATGTGGGCACCCGCAGCGCGGAGCGCCACATGCAGAGTGGGGATCCCGTGGACAATGCCCCGGTACCCGATCCAGGTTTGGTCCCGCTTTCAAGCCTCATTCCCGACTGGAAGGGCCAGTACATTCCCAGCCTTGTCGCTGACGTCGCCCATGGGCTTGGCCTTGAACAGGCGCGATTGCAGGGAAGCCAGCTGCTGGTCGTCCTGCGTCTTCGCGAGCTGTCTTACGACGGCATCTGCGAGAAGGTCAGGATCGTATCCGGGCATCAGGAACTGGAGGATGCAGCGCGCGTGGCGAAGGACGCTGCCATCCATTGGCTTGCGCAGCGCAGGAGCGAGGTGCGCCCTTACGGTCGCTGGCGCCCGATGCAACATCAGCAACCATGGCCGTCAGCAGCGCCGCTGTGGGAAGGCTCCCCCCTCCCTTCCTACCTGGTAGGCCTGTGGGACGTCACGGGGTACTGTGCGGTCGAAGCCGCTGCCGCCATCATGCCAACCGCACCTGCCGATCCCATCAATACTGCGCTGATCCAGCAGATAGACATGCGCGAACTGACGGACTGGTTCGCCGACGTGGCCCGCGCCGCGCAGACGCCGCCCTCCGCATGACCCCGGCCAACGGAACCGCGACCTGCCCATCTTTCTCAAGCCGGTTCCTGGCTCCCATCCTTGCGCTGCGGCCGGCGCGAATGCGCGTCATGCACCTGCTGGTCCTGCTGGCCGGGGCGCTGCTTCGCCACCTCGTCCTGACGGCGGTCCTGGCGGCTTTCCTCGGCGCCTTCGCGGGCCTGCTGCTGATTGGGGGTCTGCTTGTCGTTCATGGCGGCGCTCCGGCCGGCAACAGGCCGACCCGTTCACAGCACACTAGACGCAGGCCGGTGATGCGCCGGTCAGGCTGCCGCGAGCAGCACGTGCAGGAAAAGCGTGCGGCTCAGGCCTGCACGCCCTCGCGCACCGCGAACGGATGTCCGCAGGCACTGCATTCGGAATGACCAAAGGCCAGTTCCAGCAACTGCTCGGCGCGGGTATCGCCATCGCCGCGCACCTGCTGCATCAGCCACTGCTCGGCCACGCCGACCGGTTCACCGGGCAGCAGCGCAGACGTCGCCGACGGGGTACCGGACACCGGCTCCTCATGGCAGACATACGGCGCTTCAACATCCAGCGTGCAGTACAGATCGGCCGAACAGGCCACGCACTCACCCACGATCTCGCCCTCGGCAAGCCAGTCCAGATGCCGGGACCACGCTTTTTCACCGCTCAGCCCCAGCCAGGCCTGGCGCAGCCGGCCACGCTCGCCATGCCCATCCTCGGACAGCGGGACAGCCTCACGGCCCTTGCCGCGCAGGCGTTTCTGCACGTTGCTGCGCAGCGCCTGGATGACATCGCCGTGCGGCACCAGCCCGGGATCGCCCACGTCCGAGCCGGCAACGATGGCGCCGGCCAGCAACAGCGCATCATCGCCGTCGCTGCGCCCGGTCTGCCGTGCGATCGACAGCAGCACCGGCAGCGCGGCGTGGCTGGCCGGGTAGACCGTGCCCTGGTGGCACAGATGCGACCAGATGTCGTTCCAGTCCTGCTGGTGCTGCGGGTCCAGCAGCGCGGCCAGCAATGCCCCCGCTTCAGAGGCGTCGCCATAGGCACACTGCAGCGCGCCCCAATCGATGGCATGAACGTCGGCGGTCCTTGGCATGTCCTTCCTTGGTCGATGCGGTATGCGCCCAGCATGACCCATCGGTGGGCCGATTGGACAGCGCGCTTGTGACTGCAACCCGCGCGCGGCCACAATCGGCACATCCACCGACGCACAAGGAAGCGCCATGAATCGCCTCACCCTGCTGGCCGCACTGCTGGTCCCTCTGCTGCTGACGACCGGCTGTGCCCACCGCCTGGCCGCCGCGCCGGCGCCGGTGCCCGGCTACATCGGCAACTACGAGGCCGTGCGTGCCACGCAGGACGATCCGGCGCGCGGCATTTCCGGCATCTTCCCCGTGACCGTGCGGGCCATCGGCAGCGAGGAAGGCCGCATCTACCTCAACAGTGAACGCGACTACCGGCATCCGCTGAACATCACCGTCAAGCTGGACGCCGGCCTGCGCCCGGAACTGGAAAAGGCATTCGGCCTGAAACTGGAGAACCTGCAGAACCGCCGCCTGCTGGTGCGTGGCACCGCGCGCCGGGTCCGCATCGACTTCATCAACGCCTCCGGCCAGCCCAGCGGCAAGTACTACTACCAGACGCAGATCAGCGTCAGCGATCCACGCCAGGTGCGTTTCGCCCCGTGAGTCGCATTGGCCTGGGCGACCTGCACCATGGCCCCGGCTGTACCGGTAGCGCCGGGCCATGCCCGGCGAAATGCCAATGGCGCCGCGCTGCGCGCTCGCGGGGCGTGGCCCCGCGTTACCCGCTGCGGCTGCCTGCAGAGCACCGAGGATCAAGCGCTTGCCCGCGCGTAGACGGCAATGTGAAGGTTTTTTGCCAAAACGCTTGCCGAACGCGTTCGACCTCCGTAACATGCGCGTCCTCGGCAGCGACCTCGCTGCAACGAAACAAGTGGCCGAGTAGCTCAGTTGGTAGAGCAGGGGATTGAAAATCCCCGTGTCGGCGGTTCGATTCCGTCCTCGGCCACCACTTTCGAAAGCCTGCAGAAATGCAGGTCTTTTTTTTACGGCCACTGCGTCCGCGCGGTTGGCCTGCCAAACTGGCCGAGTAGCTCAGTTGGTAGAGCAGGGGATTGAAAATCCCCGTGTCGGCGGTTCGATTCCGTCCTCGGCCACCAGTTTGAAGACCTGCAGAAATGCAGGTCTTTTTTTTTGCCCACGCGCGGCATTCACACCCCACCACCGCCACTCGCCTACGCTCGAAGCTCTCGCCCTGAGCCTGCCCATGCCGATGCGCCTGCGCCCTGCCCTGTTGACCTGCCTGCTGCTGGCCGCCACACCCGCATCCGCCGCCGAACCGGTGCGCGCGGTGGAGGCCCTGGACATTGACCGCTATGCCGGCCAATGGCACGAAATCGCGCATCTGCCGGTGTCGTTCCAGAAGCAGTGCGTGGGCGAGATCACCGCCAACTATGGGCTGCGCCGCGATGGCAGCATCAGCGTCACCAATGCCTGCCGCAACCGCGAGGGCGAACGGGTGGTTGCCGATGGCGTGGCACGCCCGGTGGAAGGCCAGCCCGGCCAGCTGCAGGTGCGCTTCGCCCCGGACTGGCTGAGCTGGGTGCCGCTGGTCTGGGCCGACTACTGGGTGATCGCGCTGGACCCTGAGTACCAGTGGGCGGTCGTCGGTGAACCCGACCGCAGGTACCTGTGGATTCTCTCGCGCCTGCCGGAGATGGACCGCGCGCTGTTCGAGCAGCTCAAGGCCAAGGCCGAAGCGATGGGCTACGACCTGGCACCGCTGAAGATGATGGCCCCGCTGCGCGATCCGGCGCCCAAGCCGGCCGACTGAACCCAACCCCTCCCACCACGCACGGAGCACCTTGGTGGGCGCTTCGCGCGCGACTGCGGGCCGCGCTCCAACGGTTGATGTTCACGCGCTACCCTCTGCGACGGGTCGCCGCGGGCGATCCATTCCACCATACGCCGTAGTATGCTTATCCCACGCACCCCCTATAAAGGACCTGCGCCCATGCTCCACCGTTTCCGTTTCGCCTTGATCGTCCTGTGCACCCTGGCCCTGGCTGCTTGCAGCGATGGCATCGTCAAGCGTGTTTCGGAACCGGCGGCCAGCTTGCAGCAGCTCACCGTGGGCGCCGACGGCAACTGGACCGTGGCCCTGCGCCTGCAGAACTACAGCTCAATGCCGATGACCTTTGACGACGTCTCGCTGACCCTGACCGTCGGCGACACCGAAGCGGGCACCCTGCAGGCCAAGCCGGCCATCTCCATCGGCGGCACCTCGGCCGACGTCATCAACCTCAACTTGGTGCCCAGCCCCGGTGCGCGCCTCGTCGTGGCCGACGCCCTGGCCGGCAACCGCACCCTGGCCTATGGCCTGAAGGGCACGGTGGCCGCCACCCCGCAGGAAAAGAAGCAGCGCAGCTTCGACATCAGCGGCCGCAGCACCCTCAACCAGGCCCCGGGCCTGCCTGGCGTGCTGCGCTGAGATTCCCCTTTCGCCGCGGCATCGCCTGCCGCGCCCTTTTGTCCTGATCGAGACGTCACCGATGAGCAGCTACACCGCCCCGCTTTCCGACCTCCGTTTCGCCCTGCACGACGTGCTCAAGGTCGAGCCGCTGTTCGTCCGCCTGGGTTTCACCGACGCCACCGCCGACGTGGTCGATGCCGTGCTGGCAGAAGCCGGCCGTTTCAGCGCCAGCGTGCTGGCACCGCTCAACAGCGTGGGCGACGAGATCGGCTGCGTGCTCGACCAGGCCACCGGTGAAGTGACCACCCCGCCCGGCTTCAAGCAGGCCTACGACCAGTTCGTCGATGGCGGCTGGACCGGCCTGACCGCCGCACCGGAACTGGGTGGCCAGGGCCTGCCGCACACCCTGGGTGTGCCGCTGAACGAAATGATCAACGCCGCCAACCTGGCCTGGGGCAACTTCCCGCTGCTCTCCCATGGCGCCATCGAAGCACTGAAGCAGCACGGCGAGGCCTGGCAGCACGATGCCTTCCTCAAGCCGCTGATCGAGGGCCGCTGGACCGGCACCATGTGCTTGACCGAACCGCATTGCGGCACCGATCTGGGCCTGCTGAAGACCAAGGCCGAACCGAATGCCGATGGCAGCTACTCGATCACCGGCACCAAGATCTTCATCACCGCCGGCGAACACGACCTGACCGGGAACATCGTGCACCTGGTGCTGGCCAAGCTGCCCGACGCCCCTCCGGGCGCCAAGGGCATCTCGCTGTTCGTCACTCCCAAGTTCAAGGTCGACCGCGATGGCAACGTCGGCGAGCGCAATGCACTGCGCTGCGGCTCGATCGAGCACAAGATGGGCATCAAGGGTTCGGTCACCTGCGTGATGAACTTCGATGGTGCGCAGGGTTATCTGGTCGGCCAGCCAAACAAGGGCCTGCAGGCGATGTTCACCATGATGAACACCGCACGCCTGGGCGTCGGCCTGCAGGGCATCGGCCTGTCCGAGCGCGCCTACCAGAACGCACTGAAGTACAGCCGTGAGCGCCTGCAGTCGCGCGCGCTCAGCGGCGCGAAGTTCCCCGAGAAGGCCGCCGACCCGATCCTGGTGCACCCGGACGTGCGGCGCATGCTGCTGACCATCAAGTCGCTGGTCGAAGGCAGCCGCCTGCTGGCCCTGCACGCCGCCACGCTCATCGATGTGGCGCACAGTGCCGAGGATGCCGCCGAGCGTGAGCGCGCCGACACCCTGGTCAGCTTCCTCACCCCGATCTCCAAGGCCTGCCAGACCGAATGGGGCATCGAGAACACCTATAACGCCCTGCAGTGTTTCGGTGGCCACGGCTACATCCGCGAGCACGGCATGGAGCAGCTGGCCCGCGATGCACGCATCACCACGCTGTATGAAGGCACCACTGGCATCCAGGCGCTGGACCTGATCGGTCGCAAAACTGCCTCCAGCCAGGGCGCCGGGCTAAAGCTGATGCTGGCCGAGATCGAAGCGTTCGCGAAGGAACACGAAGGCAACGAGGCACTGGCCGAGTTCATCGGCCCGCTGCAGGCCAAGGCCGCCGAGTGGGGCAAGCTGACGATGGACGTGCTCAAGCGCGCCGCCGGCAACCCGGACGAACTGGGCGCAGCCAGCTACGACTACCTGTTTTATTCGGGTTACGTGGTGCTGGCTTACTGGTGGGCCCGCAGCGTGGCCGCCGCCGACGCCAGCGCGCACGGCGCCGCCTTCGCCCAGGGCAAGCGCGAGACCGCCCGCTTCTACTTCGCCCGCGTGCTGCCGCGCACCCTCGCCCACGCCGCCGCCATGCAGGCCGGCGCCTCCCCGCTGATGGCCATGGACGACGAGCGCTTCGGCGAATGACCTCAAACCCACCGCCACGCTTGGACAAGAGGTCGGAGCCCTTTCCTGCGGAAAGCGATCCGGCCCCGGCCCGGCAGCCTCCGACCCTCCGCCTGGAGAAAAGCCCCCCTTTGTTAAGGGGGGCGCGCCAACGGCGCGGGGGATAGGAGGAATGCGTGGACCCGAATCATTGCGACCTGGATATCTACCCCCAGGCGATATCCAAATCGCAATGATTCGGGTATAAGCTGTTTTCCCGATGGAGACAGACACTACACGCTTGGGTCTGATCGAAGCCGGAGCCTCGATTTCTGCTCCGGGCGCCGCGTCATCGCCCAATGCCAGCCCGCTGCATCGCCCCGGCACCGTCCGCCTGCTCTCGCTTGACGCCCACGGACGCGTCCTGGATTGGATCACGTGGCAGGACGCCGCCTGTCTCTACGCCCGCAATGCGGTGTCCTGGACACTGGGCGACCCGTGCCTTCACATCCACGGCGGCACCAACCGGCTCAGCGGCCTGCAGAGCGGCATGGACCTGCATCCGATCATCGCCGCCCGCGGCCACGCCCGCTCGCGCGCCCCGGACCCCACGCCGAACCTGACCAACCCGGCCCTGTTCGCCCGCGACGCCCACCTGTGCCTGTACTGCGGCCAGCAGTTCAATCGTCCCACCCTCACCCGCGACCACGTCATGCCGCTGTCCAAGGGTGGCCTGGACTGCTGGGAAAACGTGGTCACCGCCTGCTTCCAGTGCAATTCGCGCAAGCGCAACCGCACCCCGCAGCAGGCCAACATGCCCCTGCTGGCCATCCCCTACCGGCCCAGCTGGATCGAGCACCTGATCCTATCCAACCGCAACATCCTGGCCGACCAGATGGCCTTCCTGAAGGCGCAGCTGCCCAAGCGATCCAAGCTCAGCACCTGAACACCGGCACCGGCAACCCTCACCGTCCTGTCACGGGCGGCGGCGTTTGCTTGCCCCACCCCCGATTGAGGGCGAAAATGGGTGTTCAGAACAAGTGCGAACACGATGATCGACTCTGCCCGCTATCCCCGCCTCGCGCGCATCCAGACGCCCGATGACCTGCGTACGTTCGACGAATCCGAAATGCGCGCGGTCGCCGATGAACTGCGCGCCTACCTGATCGAATCGGTGGGCAAGAGCGGTGGCCATTTTGCTGCCGGCCTGGGCGTGATCGAACTCACCGTGGCCCTGCACTACCTGTACCAGACCCCGCACGACCAGCTGGTCTGGGACGTCGGCCACCAGACGTACCCGCACAAGATCCTCACCGGCCGCCGCGACGAGATCCACACGGTCAAGCAGAAGGACGGGGTGGCGCCGTTCCCCAAGCGCGAGGAAAGCGAGTACGACACCTTCGGCGTCGGCCACTCCTCCACCTCGATCTCGGCGGCGCTGGGCATGGCCATCGCGCGCCAGTCGCAGGGCGATGACCGCAAGGTCGTGGCCGTCATCGGCGACGGCGCGATGACCGCCGGCATGGCGTTCGAGGCGCTGATGCATGCCGGCGGCATGGATCCGGAACCGAACCTGCTGGTGATCCTCAACGACAACAACATGTCGATCTCCGAGGCCGTCGGCGGGCTGACCAAGATGCTCGGCCGCGCCACCGGCAGCCGCACGCTCAACGCGCTGCGCGAGGGCGGCAAGAAGATCCTCGGCGACAAGAAAAACAACCCCGCGCGCTTCGTCAAGCGCTGGGAAGAACACTGGAAGGGCATGTTCGTGCCGTCCACCATGTTCGAGGAAATGGGCTTCCATTACACCGGCCCGATCGACGGCCACGACATGCCTGCCCTGCTGTCCACGCTGAAGACGCTGCGCGCCTCCAAGGGCCCGAAGCTGCTGCACGTGATGACCACCAAGGGCAAGGGTTACGAGCCAGCCGAGGGCGACCAGATCGGTTACCACGCGGTCGGTCCGTTCGATCCGGACAAGGGTCTGGTCGCCAAGACCGGCGCCAAGAAGCCGACCTATACCGATGTCTTCAGCGACTGGCTGTGCGATGCCGCCGCCGCCGAGCCGCGCCTGTACGGCATCACCCCGGCGATGCGCGAAGGTTCCGGTCTGGTTCGCTTCAGCAGGGAGTACCCGCAGCGCTACTTCGACGTGGCCATCGCCGAGCAGCATGCGGTGACCCTGGCCGCAGGCATGGCCACCCAGGGCGGCAAGCCGGTGGTGGCGATCTACTCCACCTTCCTGCAGCGCGCGTACGACCAGCTGGTGCATGACGTGGCCATCCAGGACCTGGACGTGCTGTTTGCGATCGACCGCGCCGGCGTGGTCGGCCCGGACGGCGCGACCCATGCCGGGAACCTGGACCTGAGCTTCCTGCGCTGCGTGCCGAACATGGTGGTGATGGCGCCGTCCAACGAAGCCGAATGCCGGCAGATGCTGAGCACCGGCCTGCAGCACCCGGGCCCGGCCGCCGTGCGCTACCCGCGCGGCACCGGCACCGGCGTCGATGCCGGCAGCGACCTGTCGACCCTGCCGATCGGCAAGGGCGAACTGCGCGTGCAGGGCAGCCGCATCGCGCTGCTGGCCTTCGGCAGCAGCGTGGCCGCCGCCGAACAGGTCGGCCGCGAGCTGGGCCTGAGCGTGGTCAACATGCGTTTCATCAAGCCGCTGGACCGCGAGCTGGTGCTGTCCATGGCCAACAGCCACGACGGCCTGGTGACGATCGAGGACAACGTGGTGGCCGGCGGCGCCGGTTCGGCCGTGGCCGAGCTGCTGAATGCCGAAGAGGTGCTGCGCCCGATCCTGCACCTGGGCCTGCCCGACAGCTTCCAGCACCACGCCAGCCGCGAGGACCTGCTGGCCGAAGCCGGTATCGATGCCGCCGGCATCCGCGCAGCGGTGCTGAAGCGCTGGCCGAAGCTGGCCAGCGGCACGCCGCCGCTGAGCGCCGCGAGCTGAGTAGATCCACGCCGTGCGTGGATGAAGCGCCCCAGTAGATCCACGCCATGCGTGGATGAAGCGCCCCAGTAGATCCACGCCATGCGTGGATAAGGGGTCAGAGCCCTTTCCTGCGGAAAGGGATCCGACCCCGACGTAGATGCTCAGCCGTAGCTGACCGCCTCGACAAACGCGCCACTGGCTTCCACGCGCACTGCGGCACGCTGGCCCGTGTCGGTGAAATGCAGGCGCGCGAGGGTTTCGGCGAAATCGAAGGCACGGACACCGTCGCGGAACTCGATCGGTTCCGGCTTGTCCGGGTGCAGCACGCGCCACTGGCGCTGCTCACATTGCAGACGGATCAACATGCGTTGCTCACTCCTTGAACAGCGTATCGATGACGGTGGGCACACCGGGAGGCGCACTGCCCCCGGTGCCGACGATACGAGGAATGAACTGTGATCGCCATCAGATTAATCTGAATCTGAACAACGAAAACGCCAACGTCGTCCGATCAGTTGATCTGGAACTGGGCCCGGCAGCCATCGCTGACCCACACACCCCGGCGGTCCCAGCCCCAGGTGCGGCCTTCCACGCAGGGACTGCGCGAATCCTGCTTGACCAGGCGCACGTCGCGGCGGATGCGCGCGTCGCAGTACTTCTGCCGGCGGTCGTTGGAATGGCAGGCGATCACCTGGCCACCGTTGCCACCCCAGCCGCCGCCATGGCCCCAGCCACCGCCGCGGGATTCACCCACGAACTCGGCGCGACAGCCCTGGGTCACCCACACACCACCGCGCGACTGTCCCCAGGTGCGGCCCTCCACGCACGCCGAACCGGACAACTGCCGGATCAGCCGCGGACGTCCTTCCAGGCGGCATTCGTTGCTGCGGTTCTTGACCGACTCGCAGCGCACGATACCGCTGCCACGGTCGTCGTAGCGATCGTCATGGCCGTAGCGCTGCGCCTGTGCGGCACCGGCGGCCGCCAGCATCGGCAGCACCAGGCACGCCACGGTACCCCACCCCATTCTCCAGCCTGATTCCTTGCCCATTGCCACCTCTCCCGATGAATACGATGGCGCAAGCATCCGGGATTCCGCGCGCGACGCACAGAGGGGCCGCGCGGCACGGTTGGCAATCCGTTCAAGCAACCTAACCGGGCCTGACCGGAACCGGGGGATCAATGACCGGCGCCAATCGTGCCATACGGGGTGCCCAGTTTTTCCTCGAACGCGTACGCAAACAGCTCGGCATCGTTGCTGATCCCCAGCTTCTTCATCGCCGACTGGCGCTGCCGGCTGATGGTGCTCACCGTCCGCCGAAGCTGCGCGGCGATCTCGGTGATCGACGGCCCGGACACATACAGGCGCAGCACCTCCAGTTCCTTCGGCGAAAGGACCGACAGCGATCGCTCCCGTCCGGCCTCCTGCAGGCAGGGCGCAAGCACGGGGTCCAGATACATGCGCCCCGCCAGCACCATATCCACGGCATCACGCACGTTGCCGACGCCACTGCCTTTGTGGACCAGACCGCGCACGCCCGAACGCAGCGCCATGTGCAGCGAGGTCGCGTTGGTGATCATGGTGACCAGCACCACCGGCACATCAGGGTGATTGCGACTCAATGCCTGCAGCATTGCGTGGCCATCGGCCCGGTTGCCACCGGGCATGGAAAAGTCGGTGACCACCATGTCCACCGGTTCGCTGGCCAGGATGGACAGCAGCCCCTCGGCGCAGTGCGCCTCTGCGACGACGCGATGGCGGCCGCTATCCTCGATCAGCAGGCGGGTACCCAGCAGCACGAGAGGATGATCGTCTGCAATGGCGATTCGAGTGAGCATGATGATTATCCCTGCATTGCCACGCCGCAGTGCGCAGCGAAGACGCTAATAATCAATCCGCGCGCCGTCAACTTAACATCGAGTCCTTTCAAGAATCCTCGTAACGCAGACCTTCGCCGAGCTTTCAACTAATTGCATAAACCACAGGAAGTCGGAAACAAATCCCAACTTTCCCAATAGTTTCATGGCGTGAAATCCGGAAAGACGTTTACATGGCGCTCCCCGACATTCACTGCGCCGAGCCCCATGGTCCGATTCCGTCGCTCATCTTTCGAGGATCCCAGCGAGCAGTTCGCGCCGCCACCGATGGCTCCGACGACACTGCCGTCGGCCGCCCTGCCGTTCGTGCAGCAGCTGCGCATCCACCTCGCCGGTGACATTGCGATGCCGCGCCGGCCCGCCTATGCGGCAGTCATCCATGATGATGCGACAGTGTGCTGGCTGGATGCGAAAAACGACCGCATGATGACGACGGCACCCGCGCCGATCGCGCTGACACTGCTGCAGAAACTGCTGGCCGAGGAGCACCCGGCGTTGAGCCTGGCCCCGGTATCGCAGGAGTTGTTCGAGCAGCGCGCGATTGTGTCCAGCAACCTGCCGCTGCGCCCGTCGTTGTGGAACATCGGCCTTGCCGCGACGCGGCTCGACCGGCTGATGCCACCGCTGCAGATGGACGCAAAGCTGCGCCTGCGCCGCTGGCCGGATTTCCGTATCCTCGCGCACCGCCCCGACCACTTCCGTCTCTGCGCGCTGCTGATCAAACAGGGCGCCTCGGTGCAGGCGTGCTGCGAGATTCTCGACATCCCGCAACGCGCGGCGCAGTCGTTCTTCAACGCCGCCTTCCTCACAGCCTATGCCTTCCCTGTCATGGGCGAGGACGCACCGGTCCGCCCCTCGCCCACCGACGGCCTCGTCAACCTGTGGCGCCAACTTCGTATCCGCTGGAGTGCATGACCGTGCGTGAGCACAAGATCGTAGTAATGGGCCCGCTCGGTGCCGGCAAATCCACTCTCGTGCAGACCCTTACCCAAGGCAAGGCGGTGGTGACAGAAGCCCGCAACACCGATCCCAGCGTAGGCAAGGAGTACACCACCGTGGCGATGGATTATGGCGACATCGACTTGCCCGGCGGCGACCGCCTGCGTCTGTATGGCTCGCCCGGGCAGGAACGCTTCTCGTACATCTGGCCGATCCTGCTGGCCGGTGCCGAAGGCGCAATCGTGCTGGTCGATGGCAGCAAATGCGTCAACGCCACCCTCGCCGGCCAGCACCTGCAGGCGATCGCCGAACACGCACCCACCCTGCCGGTGGTCATCGGCATCACCAAGTGCGGCCGCGCCGACGACCCGGTCCTGCCGCACTGGCAGGCCTGGCTGGGTGTGCACGCGCCACACCTGCCCGCACTGCCGCTGGACCCACGCGACATGAATCAGGCCATCACCGCCATGGACCTGCTGATGAGCCAGATCGAATGCAATGCCATGGCGACCGCGGATGAATAACTCCCTCCACGCCGCAGCAGCATTGGACGCGCTGGCACGCGACGTCTCCGGCATACAGGCCATTGTCGTGGCCAGCGCCGACGGCTTCGCGCTGGCGCAGGCAGGCCCCAAGGGCAACGTTGCCGACCGGCTCGCCGCGATGACCAGCTCGATGCTGGGCCTGGCCAGCGCCCTCGGCCGCGAGCTGCGGTTTGGCGAGCTGGACACGCTGATCCTCGAGGCCGCAGGCGGCAAGGTGCTGATGCTGGCCATTCCCGGAACACAGCCTCGGCTGCTGATGACCGCCTGCGACCACAGCTGCGTCATCGGCAATGCCCTGTGGCATGCCAAGCAGTGCGTTCGCACGCTGGCCGACAACACGAACCGATGAATGTCCCTCTCTCTGCTCAGACGACTGTTTTCCTCCAAACAACCGCAACGGACCACTGAAATGAATACCGCCATCAACAAATGCCTGGACACGCTCATGCAGATCAACGGCGCGCAAGCCGTCGCTCTGGTCGATTATGAAAGCGGCATGCTGCTCGGTAACGCCGGCTCGGGTGTGGACATGGAGCTGGCCGCCGCCGGCAACACCGAAGTGCTGCGCGCCAAGATGAAGACCGCCGAGGCGCTGAACCTCAATGACAGCATCGAGGACATCCTGATCACCCTTGGCCGCGCTTACCACGTCCTGCGCCCGGTGTCGGCCAAGAAGGGACTGTTCTTCTATGTCGTGCTGGACCGTCAGAAGGCCAACCTTGCACTCGCCCGCCGCATGGTGCTGGACGTGGAAAGCTCGCTGGCACTGTAACGCCGGACCGGCAAACAACAGGAAGGGGAAGGGAACGCCGGGGCCGCCGGGGAGAGCGGCCCCGGCCCGTGGAGAGAGACCTGCAGCCTTTACTGCATAGGAGGCGGCGCCATGCGGCAAACCTGCGCACCACCGCTGAATGGCAGTCGGCCAGCCTGGTTACACACCAGGCTGGAAGCCGCCGTTGCTGCAGCATTGATCTTGTTGTTAACACTGATCCTGGCCGTGCCGTCCACAGGAAAGCACGCTGCCGGCATGTCGCTTCATCGGGCAGTTTCCAGCCTCGCCACGGCAATCAAGTTGGTGGAAGCCAGCTATGCCGACCTCTCTCTGCAGATGACCGACCGGCATCTTGGTCTGCCAAGAAGTGCGACGTCCTGTCGGCGACTCACGCTGAGCCTCCCCGAAACAGGCCACGCTCGCCTGACCTGCGAATTACGAACGACGGCAGGCGTGCAAGGCACGTTGGTGCTACTGCGCAGCCCGGAGGGTGCCTGGCAGTGCCGGGCCAACGTGAGCCGTCCGCAGATGCTTCCAGCGGCATGCAGCACCCAGCCATCCGAATAATCGCAAAACACAGCGCGAAGTTGGATTTTTACCAATTATTGAATATACGCCAGAACGGCCTGGTGATTAGCTAGGGCGGGACATGGAAAACTCACTCCATCGCCCACCCATTTAATGAAAAACCCCCCACGGAGGATCCTCATGATTATTGAAACAACGCATCGTCCTATTATGCCGGAACGCACTTCCCGACAGAGAGGCTTCTCGCTCATCGAACTGATGGTGGTGGTCGCAATCATCGGTATTCTATCGATGATTGCGTTGCCTCAGTACCAGAAGTTTGCTGCCAAGGCCAAGCTCGGTGCGGCGTTGGCCGAAGTGACGCCCGGCAAGGTGGGCATGGAAACGCTGCTGGCCGAAGGCGCCGATCTGAGCAGGATCGCCCCGGCAATGGTCGGCCTGCCCGATGCGGGATCGCGCTGCACCTCGTTCAGCGTGGCGCTGGACACCGATGGCACAGGCAGCCTGGTGTGCAGCCTCAAGCATGACGAGGCGTATGGCGGCAGCCGCCTGAACCTGGTGCGCGATGCAGATGGCACCTGGAGCTGCAACAGCGATGTGGAAGACCAGAACCTGTTGCCCGAGGCCTGCCGCGCCTGACCGCAGACGCCCTGCGGGAAGGAGCTGCGCGCTCCTGCCCGCAGGGAGAGAATATTCCTACAGAAGAACATCCTCATGAGCAATTCAATACCCAATGCTGGCGCGCACATTGATGCCGCCTGGCTGCAGAAGGGCTTCTCACTGATTGAACTGATGGTGGTGGTTGCAATTCTCGCGATACTCGGCATGATCGCGCTGCCCCAATATCAAAGTTTTTCCGCCAAAGCGAAACTGGCTGCTGCGCTGGAAGAGATTTCAGTCGGCACCAGAGGCCTTGACCTGATCTACATGGAGGGCGGTGACGTTTGGGCAAGGGATATAACCGCCGAAGACATTGGCCTGCCATCGAAGAGCAAACTCTGCGTAGAGCGCTACGTAAACTCGCAAGAGTTCTGGTGTGTCTTGAAGCCTGATCCCGTGATGGGCCAGGCTCCGAACATCGGCTTTCTGCGCAACAGCCACACAGGCAAATGGACTTGCAGTGCGAGCGTTGGGAACGCGAGCCAGCAGCTGGTTCCGGAGCAGTGCCGCTACCGCCCCGGCGGTCCTTGAAGAGAGGTCCCATCCGCTGCTGAACATTTCCATGCACACCGATGGCACGCTTTGCCCATGCGCCAAACCACCCAGGCCTGCGCAGCCGCCCAAGCCCACTCATTCCATTCTTGTCATCGCCGACGCCAATCCTTGGGTGCGCCGAGAGCTGGGGGAACAGATCCGCCCCCTTCTCCCGTCGCAAGCCGTGCAGGACGCACGCTCGCCTTTCGAAGTCATGTTGCAGATTGCCGACCCACGCTGCCGCCTGCTGGTAATCGATCCCTGCATGCCAACCATTGGCCAGACCGACGGCATTCCGCTTCTGCGCAGGGTCTGCTGCCTGCGCCGCGACCTGCAGGTCCTGGTGCTCGCCCGACAACCGCATCAGTTGCTGCGCGACAAAGCGTTTCCCAGGCAGATCAGCCACGTCTATGGCAAGAACATCAGCGCCACCTGGCTGTGTCGCTTCGTCGACCGGGCCCTGACAGAGGCCGAGGCGGCCTGAGCCTCGCGCGGCGCCCCTTCAGTGGCTGAAATGCACTGCGTCGACGGTGTTGCCCAGAGCCTCCACGCGCACTGTGCTGTCCTGGCCGGTGCGGCGGTGGTGGTCGCTGGCGCGCAGCAGGGCGGCATCGAAGGCGGCGGCGCCGCTGGCGAAGGGTTCGGCAACCGCGGTCGCCGGGTCGAGGACGGACCAGCTCGTGGCAGTGCATTTGACGGTAATGACCATGGTGGACTCCTTGAGGGAAGGGGCAGCGTCGTCGGGGCGCCTGCGGTTGCCGCCCACCCTAGGCAGCCCATCAGAGAGTGCCTATCGGATTAGTACGAAAATTCCTGACCAGAACGTCAGAACACCACCCCCATCACATCCCTGAGTCCGTTTAGTGAAAGTTTTTCGTGACTCTTGTCACGAAGTCAGCAGCGCTTCACACTACCGTCACCAACAGGGGCCCCTTCCACATGCGCACCTCGCTTCCGATGCAGCGTTCGACCTTGCTGAAGTTCTACTTCGTGGCCAGCTATCTGGTCCTGTTCGAGGAACTGGTGCGCGCCAGCATCAGCTGAGTGCTTGTCGCCCGGGCGGATGCGGCAGACACTGAGCCCCCCGCACCCGAGGCCGCGCCGATGAAGACCGCTTTCCTGCCGGTGCTGCTGATGCTGGCCATGGGTGGCTGCGCCCAGCCCGAACCCGTGCCCACGCCTGCCCGCGACCCCGCCACCGCCGCGCCCGTTGTCGGCGGTGATCGCGACGCACACGGCTGCATCGGGTCGGCCGGCTACCAGTGGTGCCAGCGCAGCGGACGCTGCGAGCGGCCGTGGGAGCTGGTCCAGGCCCAAGGCCTGGCCAATACCGCCGAGGCCATCGACGCGTGGTGCGCGCTGCCGCCCACGCCCGCGCGGAAGTAAACTTCCCGCATGTCCGACCTCAGCCCCCTGCCCCGCCTCGAGCCGGGCCGTTACCGCCATTTCAAGGGCGGTCTGTATGAAGTGATCGATATCGTGCGCAGCAGCGAAACCCTTCAACCGCAAGTGCTGTACCGCGCCCTGTACGGCGAAGGCGGCCTGTGGGTGCGCCCGTACGACATGTTCGTCGAGCAGGTACCAGGCGAGCACGGCCCGCAGCCGCGTTTCGCCCGCATCGAAGGCTGAGTACCCCTCACATCGTTCGCACGCCGGACCGGCGCATGCTGGCGCGCCTCCCTCTTGTGATGCTCTCATGCGCCTGGTTCCTGTCGCGGTTCTGCTGGTGGCGGCCGTCGGTTCTGCCCGTGCTGACGACTCACCCGTGCCGGGCTTCGACCGCCCAGGCCTGGGCTTTTCAACCGATACGGTCAAGCCCCGGGGGGTCGCGCTGGAACTCGGATTTCCCACCTACGAGCGTGCCCACGATGCGTCGGGCACTTCCCGCGAGGTGACCAGCTCGGTTCTGCTACGCACCGGCCTGACCCAGGCGATGGAGCTGCAGGTTCAGGCGTCGCCTTGGAACCGGCATCGGATCACGACTGCTGGAGCTGCGGCAGCTACCGACGAAGGCAGAGGCGACACAGCGGTATCGCTGAAGTGGGCCGGACCGGGAAGCACGGAAACGACCTCCTGGGCTCTGCGTGCTTCGGCGGTCGTCGACACCGGCAGGTCCTCATTCAGCGACGGCCGCCAGTACGCGCTGGCCGCCAGTGTCGAAGACCAGTTGAGCGACCGCTGGACGGTCGCCTTCTATGCCAGCCACCAGCGCGGCGCGGGAAGCCACAGTTCCACCTGGTCTCCCAGCGTGTCGTTTGAGGCAACCGAGCGATTCGGGATATTTGTCGAGGCAGGCTTCACGGCAACGAGCGATGAACCCCACGAGGCCGTGGCAGGCGCGGGCGTCACCTGGGCGCTCACCCCACGGATCCAGTTTGACGCTTCGTTCGATGCGGGACTCGATGAAAAAAGCCCGGACCTGCAGGCCGGGCTCGGTGTTTCTATATTTCTCGAGTGAAGGGACTGAACGCCCCCCCTGCTCGCCTTGCTGCACTACGTGACCTTCTTGGCCACCGTCATGCCAAGCAGGAACAAGACAACGGCGATGATGATGCCGGCCCAGAACAGGAACTTGGCGATGCCGACCGATGCGCCGGCGATGCCGCCGAACCCGAGGGCACCGGCAATAAGGCCGATGATGGCAAAGATGATGGCCCACTTGATCATGTCGATCCTTCCCCTAAAAGGGTGTACGAACGGTATGAACAGGTTAAGCCTGCGCCGATGCCCGTGCCGTGAGCGCGCCGCACGCGCGGCGTGAACATTCAGTGCGGTCGGAAACGCAGCAGCGCCACCGCGAAGCCCAGGAATACGCTGCCGACCAGGCGCTCGAACCAGCAGTGCGCGATGGGCTTGGCCAGCCAGCGACGCAGGCTGTGGCCGCCGGCGGCATACATCACATACCAGAACAGCTCGCAGCCGGCGAAGGTGGCCACCAGCACGGTGTACTGCAGGCCCTGCGCATGCGTGGGATCGACGAACTGCGGCAGGAACGCGGCGGCAAACAGCAGCAGCTTCGGGTTGCTCAGGCCCACCAGCAGGCCGCCGCGGAAGACCGCCCCTGCACCGTGGACCGGCTCCAGAAGCGGCTCGCCTGCGCTGGCCGCCGGGGCCGGCCGACAACTGTCGCGCCACGCCTTGATGCCCAGCCAGGCCAGATAGGCCACGCCGAGATAACGCAGCACCTCGAACAGCATCGGCGAGGAACGCAGCAGCGCGCTCAGTCCGGCGGCGGAGGCGGCAAGCACCAGCAGCATGGCCAGCAGGCAGCCGGCCATGGCCGGCACGCTGCGGCCGAAACCCAGGCCGACGCTGCGGCCGAGGATATGCAGCATGTTCGGGCCCGGCGTGCCACACAGCACGAAGACCGTGGCGAGGAACCACCACCAGGTTTGCAGGGCCATTGCTTTTCTCGACGCGGGAAGCCCACCAGCTTACGGGCTGGCGACGCGCGGCGGTACGTACGGCCCGGTGCGCGATCGACGGTTGCAGAAGTCGGCCAGCATGCGGGGGCCGGTCTGTGCTGCAATGCGGCTTCAAGCATGGAGACACGCATGAAGACCCTGGGCCTGATCGGTGGCATGAGCTGGGAAAGCTCGGCGCAGTACTACCGCCTCATCAACGAGGATGTCCGCCAGCGGCTGGGCGGTGCGCACTCGGCGCAGCTGCTGCTGTGGTCGGTGGATTTCGCCCGTATCAAGCAGCTGCAGCACGACGGCGACTGGGACGCGCTGGGCGTAGAGATGATCGATGCCGCGCGACGGCTGCAGGCCGGCGGCGCCGAGCTGCTGGTGGTCTGCACCAACACCATGCACAAGCTGACGCCACAGCTGGAAGCCGCCTGCCCGATACCGCTGCTGCACATTGCAGATCCCACCGCCGAGGCCATCCTGCGCACGGGCGTGCGCACGGTCGGCCTGCTCGGCACGGCGTTCACCATGGAAGAGGATTTCTACCGCGGCCGGCTGAGCGAACGCTTCGGGCTGGAGGTACTGGTGCCGGATGCCGATCACCGCCGCGACGTGCACGACATCATCTACCGCGAGCTGATTGCCGGCGTGGTCAGCGAGGCCTCGCGACAGGTGTACGTGGAAGTGATCCAGCGACTGGTCGCGCGCGGCGCCGAAGCGATCATCCTGGGCTGCACCGAGATCATGCTGCTGGTCCGCGCGCAGGACAGCCCGGTGCCGTTGTTCGATACGACCACGCTGCACGCGCGCGCCGCCGTGGATGCCGCGCTGGCCAAGGGTCGGATCCCTTCGCAACGCGAAGGGCTCTGACCCCGCATTTCAGCCTTCGCGTATTTCCAGCGCGGTCACCAGCCACTCGACCACCGCGGGCGAATCGCACAGGAAGAACACGGCGTCGCCGCTGCGTGCTTCGCTCAGCATGCGGTACACGCTGATGGCCGTGGCCGCCTGGTTGGCAATGAAGACTTCGGTGCTGCGAGGCCCTTCGACCTGCCGCGATTCGCGCTGCAGCGCCTCGCGCGCGGCAACGGTTTCGGCCGGTTCGGCTCCACGGCTGAGGTCCTCGCCGCGCAGGCCCCAGGACACAAAGACGCGCTTGGCCTTGAACGTGGTGTCCAGGACATGGACGCCGGCCGTGCCCGCGCCAGCCGAGCGATGAATGACGATACTGCTGATCAACGCAACCCCCTGTGGTCGTCGTGGTCCACGCATCGTCCAGCACGCGCGCCGTTGCCGCCGGTGGCCGGAGCCGGGGCTCCGCCTGCTGGCGCGACGGTGGGTAGTGGAAGAAAACCGATGCGATCGGATGTCCGCTGATGATAAGGGAACTCCCCGGCTGCATGGGCTGCGGGCCTGAACGCCCGGTATCGTGCATGACCAGGAGAGTCGAGCTTGCTCGACTGTCTCGAAGATCAGTCGAGCAAGCTCGACGCTACAGACAACAAAAAAGCCCACGCATCGCTGCGCAGGCTTTCCGTTTCATCACAGTGGTCGGGACGGCCGGATTCGAACCGACGACCCTCTGCCCCCCAGGCAGATGCGCTACCAGGCTGCGCTACGCCCCGACTGATGCTGCGATGTACCCGCCAGTGCGGCGGGCCGTGAAGTATAGCGGATTACGCTGGGTTTTGGATCACCGGCGAAGCAAATGCAGCACTTCCTCCAGCTCCATGCGCACCTGCTTGATGATCTGGTTGCTCAACGCGGATTCCTCGCGCGCATCCGGACCCTCCAGGCGCAGGCGTGCGCCACCGATGGTGTAACCCTGTTCGTACAGCAGGCTGCGGATCTGCCGCACCATCAGCACGTCATGACGCTGGTAATAGCGACGGTTGCCACGGCGCTTGGCCGGCTCAAGGCTGGGAAATTCGGTTTCCCAGTAGCGCAGCACGTGCGGCTTGACGTCGCACAGCTCGCTTACTTCACCAATGGTGAAGTAGCGCTTGGCCGGGATCGGCGGTAGTTCGCGGTTACTGCCCGGATCCAGCATAAGCTTCCACCCTCTCCTTGAGCTTCTGGCCCGGACGGAAGGTGACCACCGTACGGGCGGAAATCGGAATTTCCTCGCCGGTCTTGGGGTTGCGACCCGGGCGCTGGTTCTTGCGCCGCAGATCGAAATTACCGAAGCCGGACAGCTTCACCTGACGTCCCTGTTCCAACGCTTCACGAAGCACATCGAAGAACGCGTCGACGAATTCCTTGGCTTCCCGCTTGTTCAGACCGACTTCGTCGAACAGCTTTTCCGCCATCTCCGCCTTGGTCAATGCCATTGCCTGCTACCCCTGAGTGCTTCCCGCTCAGCCGCGGATCCGTGCGTGGTGTTCACGCTCGATCGCAGTGACCGCCTCGGCCACCACCGCTTCCACGTCGCGGTCCGTCAGAGTGCGCGACTTGTCCTGCAAAATCAAGCCCATAGCGAGACTCTTGAATCCCGGCTCGACCCCCTGGCCGACGTATCGGTCAAACAGGTTCAGCTCGCGCAGCAGCGGACCGGCAGCCTGGCGGATGGTCGCGGCCAGGTCGCTCCAGGCCACCTGTTCAGGCACCAGGAACGCGAGGTCGCGGCGCACGGCCGGGAAGCGCGACAGCTCGCCGGCACGCGGCAGCGCACGGGCCGACAGCGCCTCCAGGTCCAGCTCGAAGGCATAGACGTCGGCATCGATGTCCATGGCCTTGGCCAGGCGCGGGTGGATCTGGCCGATCCAGCCGATCACCACGCCATCGCGATACACCTCGGCCGAGCGGGCCGGATGGCCGAAGGCACGGGTCGAGGGGCGGAATTCGAGGACGGCACCGCTGGCGGCGGCCAGCGATTCCAGGTCGCCCTTCAGGTCATGGAAGTCGACCTTCCGGGTCGGCAGGCCCCACTGCACGGCCTGCGCATCGCCACAGACGGCGGCGGCCACGCGAGGGGTTTCCAGCGGTGCAGGCTGGCCTTCGCCCGCCTGCTGGGCGAACACCCGGCCCACCTCGAACAGGCGCACGCGACCCAGCTGGCGGGCGGCATTGCGGCCCAGGGTGGCGACCAGGCCCGGCAGCAGCGCCGGGCGCATCACCGCCAGCTCGGCCGACAGCGGATTGGCCAGCGGCACCAGGTTGTCGCGCAGCTGCCACTGGGTCAGCAATGCATCGTCGACGAAGGCGAAGTTCAGGGTTTCCTGCAGGTCGCGGGCGACCAGCTGCCGACGCACGCTGAGCACGTCCAGCTGGGTCTCGGTCGGCATCGCCACGCGCGCCGCACCACCCGGCAGGGTGGTCGGAATCTGCTCGTAGCCGTGGATGCGGGCCAGTTCCTCGATCAGGTCTTCTTCGATGGCGATGTCGAAGCGGCGGCTCGGTGCGGTCACCTGCCAGCCTTCGCCGGCCGCGCTCACGCCCATGCCCAGCGCGCGCAGGATGCGCTCGACTTCGGCGTCTTCAATGGTGATGCCCAGCACGCGGGTGATGCGGGCACGGCGCAGGGTGATCGTCGCTGCCTGCAGCAGATCAGCCTCGGCCGCTCCCGGCATCCTGCCTCCCGCGGCACTTGCGCTGTCCTGCGCGGCGCGCGCCTCGGTGACCGGTGCCGGGGTACCGCCGGCCAGGTCCAGCACCAGGCGGGTGGCGTATTCGATGGCGGTGCGCGGCAGCGCCGGGTCGACGCCACGCTCGAAGCGATGGCCGGCATCGGTGTGCAGGCCCAGCTTGCGGCCACGACCCATGATGGCGGCCGGCGCGAAATGCGCGGCCTCGAGGAACACGGCAGTGGTGTCGTCGGTGACGCGGGTGTCGAAGCCGCCCATCAGGCCGGCCAGGCCGACCGCACGGTCGGCGTCGGTGACCACCAGGAAGCTCTCGTCCAGCACCGCATCGCGTCCGTCCAGCAGCTTGATGGCTTCGCCGGCGCGCGAACGACGCACGCCGATGCTGCCCTGCAGGGTGCCGAGGTCGTAGGCGTGCATCGGCTGGCCCAGTTCCAGCATCACGTACTGGGTGATGTCGACCAGCAGCGAGACCGGACGCACGCCGCTGCGGCGCAGGCGCTCGGCCATCCACAGCGGCGTCCTGGCGGCGGCGTTGACGCCTTCGATGACGCGGCCCAGGTAACGCGGCGCTTCGGCGCCGGCGTCAAGCTGGATGGACAGCTCACGGCTGCCGACCGCGGCAATGGCGTCGGCGGCGAAATCCAGTACTTCGCTGCGGGTGGCCGCGGCCACGTCGTAGGCGATGCCACGCACGCTGAAGCAGTCGGCGCGGTTGGGGGTCAGCTTGATCTCGATGCTGGCGTCCGGCAGGCCCAGGTACTCGACCAGGGTCTGGCCGACCGGCGCGTCATCAGGCAGTTCCAGCAGGCCCGAGGCATCGGTGTCCAGGCCCAGCTCCTTGGCCGAGCACAGCATGCCGTTGGATTCGACGCCGCGCAGCTTGGCCGGCTTGATCGCCAGGTCGCCGATCTGCGCGCCGACCATGGCCAGTGGTGCAACCAGACCCGGGCGCGCGTTCGGCGCACCGCAGACGATCTGCAGCAGTTCGCCCTGCCCTGCGTCGACCTTGCACACCTGCAGGCGGTCGGCTTCGGGGTGGCGCACGGCTTCAACGATGCGTGCCACGACCACGTGCTGCAGGCCGTTGCCGAGAGCGGTCACTTCTTCCACTTCCAGACCGATGGCGGTCAGCACCGCGCTCAGTTCATCGCGCGAGGCGGAGGTCGGGACGTGGCTGCGCAGCCAGTTTTCGGAGAATTTCATGGTGTCACCCTGGTGGGCCCGGCGCATGCGCCTGGGCCTGCGAATTTAGGAGCAGCCGAGCAGGGCTCGGCTCTACATGGTTGCGGCTTACGCGAACTGTTTCAGGAACCGCACGTCGTTCTCGAAGAACGCGCGCAGGTCGTTGACGCCGTAGCGCAGCATCGCAAAGCGCTCCACGCCCAGGCCGAAGGCGAAGCCGGTGTAGCGCTCTGGATCGATGCCGACGTTGCGCAGCACGTTCGGGTGGACCATGCCGCAGCCCAGCACTTCCAGCCAGCGGGTGCTGCCATCGGGCTGCTGCCAGGCGATGTCCACTTCCGCGCCCGGTTCAACGAACGGGAAGTAGCTGGGACGGAAGCGCATTTCGAAATCGCGCTCGAAGAACGCGCGCACGAACTCGGCCAGCGTGCCCTTCAGGTCAGCAAAGGTGGAGTGCTCATCCACCAGCAGGCCTTCGACCTGGTGGAACATTGGCGAATGGGTCTGGTCGCTGTCGCTGCGGTACACCTTGCCGGCGGCGATCATGCGCAGCGGCGGCTGGTGCTCGCCCATGTAGCGCACCTGCACGCCGGAGGTATGCGTGCGCAGCAGGCGGCCATCGCCGAAGTAGAAGGTGTCGTGCATGGCGCGCGCCGGGTGGTGCGGCGGGAAGTTCAGCGCCTCGAAGTTGTGCCAGTCGTCTTCGATTTCCGGACCCTCGGACAGCTCGTAGCCCAGCCGGCCGAAGATGCCGGTGATGCGTTCCAGGGTGCGGGTGATCGGGTGCAGGCCGGCGCGATCGGAGTCGCGGCCCGGCAGGGTGATGTCGATCGCTTCGGCGGCCAGTCGCGCATCCAGTGCGGCGTTTTCCAGCACGGCCTTGCGTTCGCCCAGCGCGCTGGACAGCGCGTCACGGGCCTGGTTGATGGCTTCACCGGCGGCCTTGCGCTCGTCGGCCGGCAGGGTGCCGAGCTGCTTGAGCTGGGCGGTGATGCTGCCGCTCTTGCCGAGCAGGGCCACGCGCAGCTGTTCCAGCGTGTCGGGGCTCTGTGCGGCGGCCACATCGGCCAGCGCCTGGGTGGTGAGGGATTGGATGTCGCTCATGGGGGGCCGGAACTCCAGTCGGTCTGCCATCGCGATGCGCGAAGGGCCGACCCCTGTCGCCACCGCCGGTCCCCGCACCGCGCGCCTGCGGCGTTGCCGGGACCCAAAAAAGAATGGGGAAGGACTTGCGCCCTTCCCCATGCATTGCCTTTACCAGACACCGTTCCCGTTGAACGGCAACGGCATCGGGAAGGACTTATGCCGCCAGTGCGCCCTTGGCCTTTTCGGCCAGTGCAGCAAAACCGGCTGCGTCGTGCACGGCGATATCAGCCAGGACCTTACGGTCCAGGGTGATGCCGGCCTTCAGCAGGCCGTTCATGAAGCGGCTGTAGCTCAGGCCGTTGATGCGGGCAGCCGCATTGATACGGGTGATCCACAGCGAACGGAAGTTGCGCTTCTTCTGCTTACGGCCGATGTAGGCGTACTGCTGTGCCTTGATGACCGCCTGCTTGGCGACGCGGAAGACCTTGCGACGGGCATTGTAGTAGCCCTTCGCCAGATCAAGGATTTTCTTGTGGCGGCGACGCGCCTGTACGCCACGCTTAACTCGTGCCATTTTTCAGTTCCTCAGAGGTAAGGGAGCATGCGGTCCAGACGGCCTGCGTCTTCTGCACGGACATGGCCCGTCTGACGCAGATTACGCTTACGCTTGGTCGCTTTCTTCGTGAGGATGTGGCTACGGTTGGCATGGCCGCACTTGTACTTGCCCGAGGCGGTCTTGCGGAAACGCTTGGCCGCTGCCCGGTTGGTCTTGATCTTGGGCATTGCAATGTCCTTGATGGGGGTGACCCTGGTTTCTGACTGATCTGGCGGTGGCCTGGGCCACTCTTTCCGTCCTGCCATGATCGGCGTACGACCCGTCCTGGGTGGGTCGAGCCGGGCATGATACAGGCAAAACCGCCCTGTCACCAGCCCCTGCAACCCTCAAACGTCCTGCCGCAAAAGCAAAGGGACGCCAATGGCGTCCCTTTACCCCGAACCGTTCAGCCAGGCGCCCCGAAAGGCAGCCCTGCAGGCCTCAGGTCTTCTTCTTCGGCGCGATCATCATGACCATCTGACGCCCTTCCAGGCGCGGACGGGATTCGATGACGATGTCCTCGCCCAGATCGGTCTCGATCCGGTTGGCCATCTCGCGACCCAGTTCCTGGTGGCTCATTTCACGGCCACGGAAGCGGATGTTGACCTTGATCTTGTCGCCTTCCTCGAGGAAACCACGCATCTTGCGCAGCTTGATCTGGTAGTCGCCCTCGTCCGTGACCGGACGGAACTTCACTTCCTTGATCTCGACCTGCTTGGTCTTCTTCTTGGCCTCGCTGGCCTTCTTCTGCGCTTCGAACTTGAACTTGCCGAAATCCATGATCTTGCAGACCGGCGGATCGGCCTGCGGCTGGATTTCAACCAGGTCCAGGCCTTCATCTTCGGCCATGGACAGCGCTTCGTCGCGCGACAACACGCCGATCATTTCTCCGTCACTGCCGATCACGCGGACGCGCGGCACACGGATTTCCTGATTCTTGCGGTTCTGTTTGTTGTCAGGTGTGCTGATATTACGTTCTCCCAAGGGTATCGAACCGGTCCGGGCGCTTATTCACCCGGACCGGACCTTTGCTTACGCGCCCTCGGCGTGGAGCCGCTCGATGAAGGCCTGCAGGCTCATGCTGCCAAGGTCTTCGCCAGAACGCGTACGCACCGCCACAGCTCCATTTTCCTTCTCGCGGTCACCGATGACCAGCAGATAGGGCACGCGCTGCAACGTATGCTCGCGGATTTTATAACCGATCTTCTCGTTACGCAAATCGGAGCTGACGCGGAAGCCTTGCTCCGCAAGGGTTTTGGTCACGCCGGCGACGTATTCAGCCTGGGCGTCGGTGATGTTGGCCACCACCACCTGGGTCGGGGCCAGCCAGGCCGGGAACTGGCCGGCGTGGTGCTCGATCAGGATGCCAAGGAAACGCTCCATCGAGCCGACGATGGCACGGTGCAGCATGACCGGGTGCTTCTTCTGGCTGTTTTCGTCCACGTACTCGGCGCCCAGGCGGCCCGGCATCATGAAGTCGACCTGCATGGTGCCCAGCTGCCAGGTACGGCCGATCGCGTCTTTCAGGTGGTACTCGATCTTCGGGCCGTAGAAAGCGCCTTCGCCCGGCAGCTCCTGCCATTCCACGCCACAGGCGGTCAGCGCCGAACGCAGCGCGCCTTCGGCCTTGTCCCAGGTGGCGTCATCACCCAGGCGCGATTCCGGGCGCAGGGCGATCTTGATCTGGATCTCGTCGAAACCGAAGTGCTGG
>Ga0209676_1000602_pt1 | contig 53113 bp, 48 predicted proteins | sample AraplaCvi_mLB_r2_FD_184282 | JGI IMG/M metagenome (GOLD analysis project Ga0209676, IMG submission 184282) | Arabidopsis root microbial communities from North Carolina, USA - plate scrape MF_Cvi_mLB_r2 (SPAdes) (version 2) | ecosystem: Host-associated > Plants > Roots > Endosphere | place: USA... | reverse complement strand
TTAATAGCACTTTCATTTCCATTTAAGTAACGCTCAACTGCTTGTAATTTATCTTCTACAGTATATTTAGCCATAAAAAAATGCACCTCCAATTGTTAGATGTGTCTAACAATTGGGGTGCAGTTCACACTCTAAATGAACAGCTGTGTTTTTTGCTATAAATTATAAAATATTGTTGTATTTCTTGTAATGATACGCGCCGCTTCCTCTGTTGTAAGTCCCTTTATCGAAGCAATAACCTCCATGGAATGATCCATCATCCATGGAGATGTTCGTTTATTGTCAAAAGGACCTTCAAACGGCCAAGGTCCATCTGTTTCTACCATCATTAGCTCGATTGGGTATTTTTTGATCAGATCTTGAATTTCAGTCTCATACGTACAATCAGGCGTCACAGAAATGAAATACCCATTATGAATCATCCGTTCAATCACTTCCTCATCGCCTTTAAACCAATGAAAATGTGCTTTCGTTACATGGTGTTTTTCTAGCAGGTCACAAACAATAGCCGCGTCCTCATAAACAGCATGTAACACAATCGGTTTATTTAATTCCTTTGCCAATACAATAAACCGTTCTAACAAAGCCTCATACGAACGATCATCAATCGCCTTCTCCCGCCTCAAATAATAAGGCAACCCTACCTCGCCAATTGCCACCATATCATGAGCGTGTTGACGTATCCAATCGAATAATGCCTCTTCCTCCGCATTACTAAGTAACGGTTGTTCAGGATGAAAGCCAAATGCCGCCTTTACCTTTGTATAGGCTTTCGACAGCTTCAACGTCTTCTCACATGATAGTAGATTCATGCTTACGGCAATGACATATTCCGCTTCTTCAAGCAAAGGAGTTATGTCGTTTTCTTTATACTTGTCTAAATGAATATGTGCATCAATCAACATTCGCCTCATCCTTTTCTTCTTTTAAATACGAGAATAATTGTTGCTTCAATGCCGTAAATGAAGCGGAATGGCGATTTTCTTCTTGTCTTGGCCTTGCAAAAGGTACGATTATTTCCTTTTTCATCGTCGCTGGTCGTTTTGTGAGTACAATAATACGATCAGCTAAAAATAGAGCTTCCTCAATATTATGTGTAACGAACAATATAGATTTTCGATATTTCTCCCAAATCGATAATAGCCACACCTGCATTTCTAGCCTTGTAAACTCATCCAGTGCAGAAAACGGTTCATCTAAACATAAAATAGGTTTATTACTGACAATTGCACGGATAAACGATACCCGTTGTTGCATACCACCCGACAGCTCATTAGGATATGCATTAACAAATGTTGCGAGCCCCACTTTATCTAACCATTCCTTCGCAACGTTAACATTAGGTTTTCCATGAAGCTCCTCGACCATCATGACGTTTTCTATGATCGTTCGCCACGGTAATAAACATGGCTGCTGAGGCATATAGCCAATCGTCCCTCTTTTTTTCTGGATATCTGTGCCGTTTAATAAAATAGCACCTTTATCAATAGAAGAAACACCACCAATTAATTGAAAAAGTGTACTTTTCCCACTGCCTGACGGACCGATAATCGCTACAAATTCCCCGTCCTTCACCTCAAAAGATAAATTACGGATAACTGGAAGGGAATCAAAGGATTTATCAATGTTTTGAATGCTTAGCATAGTTTCCTCTCCCCTTCACACCAAGTTTTTCTATTAATCGAATAGCACTAAATAATAATAAACTTAAAAACACGATAGCGAAAATCGCTACAAATACACGATCCGTTCGAAATGAAGACTGTGCCAATGTCATATAAACACCAATCCCCATTTTCGCTCCTAACCATTCCGCAATAACCGCCCCCATGATGCTATAGGTTGCTGCTATTTTAATGCCTGAAAATATCCCTGGATACGCATAAGGCCATTCTAACTTCCAAAAGGTTTGGGCTTTCGTAGCACCTATCATCTCAAAATAATGCTTTAGCTCAGGCGAAGTTTGACGAAAACCATCCATTGCCGAAATAACAATAGGGAAAAAGCACACAAGACAAATAATAATGAGCTTTGGCAATAAACCAAAGCCAAACCAAATGATTAATAATGGTGCTAGGACAAGTACTGGGACATTTTGCGACATAATGAGAATAGGGTAAAATAGCTCCCTTATAAACGTAAAACGATGTAATAGCACCGCAACTGTTAGCCCACATAATATCCCGATAGCAAGACCAAGAAGTGCTAATTGGATAGTAGCTAAAGCATGCGGCACAAACGTCTCATACGATTGAAAGCCCTCTTTCAAAATGGCACTCGGTGCAGGCAAAAGCCAATGTGGAATATCAGCAAAACGGACAATTAGTTCCCATATGAATAAGAGGAAGGCGATAAAAATTATCGTCCTTCCTTGTTTAACAGCCTGCTTCATCCCTTGTATTTCTCCGTTAGCGTATCCATTGTAATACCGGATGGCTGATATAAAATTTTCACTTGCGTAATGACATTGATTGCGCCAAGCTCGATCATCTTGGCATTCATTTCTTCAATAATTTGCAGCAAAGTCGTAAGCTCGCCTTCCATTGTGGTTTCTAATGGATGAACTTCATATTTCACCCCTGAAGCGTCGATCACTGCAATCGCTGCATCGACAAACGGGATCACATCCTCATATGTTTCAGTTTTCGGGATAATTTGTACACTTATTAAAGAGTTTGCCATATTACTTTGTCTCCTTTTTCGGTAAAAAGTCGTTTGTAAATGCTTGTTTTGCGTTAAATTCGCCCTCTAAAACTTTGTTGTCAGCCATCCATTTCGCGTAGTTTTCCCAGACAGCTAATTTTTGCTCACCCCATTGTGCAGCATCGTCTTGATACTTATCTGCTAACCATTCCTGACTTTTATGCACAAGGTTCTTATCTAAATCAGGTACCGCTTCTAGTAAACTATCAGCTGCCTCATTAGGGTGTTTTATTGCATATTCATAGCCCTTTGCTGCAGCAGCGACAAATGCTTTTACCGTCTCAGGATTATCCTGAATCATTTTTTCATTTGTAGCAAGTACAGGGGTGTAATAATCTAACTGCTCACTATAATCTGTTAAATAAAGCATGTTCAGCTTTTCGCCACGAAGTTCTGCTTCAATACCTGTCCATGCATAATAAATCCACGCAAAATCAATATCTTTTTTCATCATAGTGAAGAAATCTAAATCACCTGCATTGACGATATCTAACTTATTAATATCCGCATTTTCTGTTTGCATTAGTGATTGTAGTACAGCCTTTTCAAGCGGTGCACCCCAGCCACCGTATGTTTTCCCTTCAAAATCCTTTGGTGACGTAATACCTTTTGATGCGGTAGATGCAAAGCCAGAAGTATTATGTTGTATAATCGCTGCAATCGATACTAAAGGTACATCCTGCACACGAGCCTGCGTAATCCCTTCCTGATAGCTTACGCCAAATTGAGCCTTTCCTGATGCCACAAGCTGATCTGCACCCGTTTCACCAGGTAATAAAATATCAACATCTAAACCTTGTTCCTTAAAGTAGCCAAGTTTTTCCGCTACATATAAACCTGTATGATTTGTGTTCGGTGTCCAATCAAGAACTACCGATACTTTTGTTAATCCTTTAGCATCCTTTTTAGCCTCTTTTTCGCTACAGCCCACTAATGTTAAAAGTGCAACCATTAGGACCAATAACCATTTTTTCATGCTGAATCCTCCAAGTTAGTAGTTTGAAAGTGTTCATGATTGAAAGTGTTTACCAGAGGAAAGCGTATTCACGGTCTGTTTACACTAAAGCCTGTGCATGCAATAAAAGTCTGAAAACATAAAAAACGCCTAGGATTCCTCCCAGACGTTTTACAATCAGTATCAAAAACTTTCTTTTTTGAATTGATGTTCCCTACGCTGGTACGAGCCAAATCAGGTTCAAAGGGTCAGCGTCTATCGGACACAATCTCAGCTGGCAACTACCAGCCCCCCCACATTCTTTCCATATGAACTTTTCGATGATTATTATACCCATATCCATCCGAAAATGACAAGGGTCTGTTTACCGATAGTGCTGAATTATTATTAAACAGCCTCATAAAAGCACAAAGCTGATTGGTTTCATTTTATAAAAAAACCCAGCTCTCAAAGGGGCTGGGCTAGAAAACTAATGTTATTTCTCTTCTTTTTTGACCGCGAAGACATGTGAAATGGCACCGTCTGTAGCTATATCCACTTTAAAGGAGCCATTTGAATGGCGATCTGCTCGAGTTAATGCTTGTACATCAAGGGACTCTTGCACACCTTTTTCCGTTTCAATCATTAGCTGTTCCCCATCAGTGACCTTGACTACAGCCACGATTCGATGCGGGTTCGCTTTTAACTCTGTTAATACTTTTAAGCCGCGTTTTGCACGACTAGTCATTTCTACTTCGGCTACATTCATTTTCTTCACAGCACCGCGTTGCGTAACAATTGCCACATAGGACGTTTCATCTGGCGGTAAAACATTGATGCCAACTAATGCTTCTCCGTCTTTCAGGGTAATCCCTTTGACGCCACCTGTTTTTACACCTGTTACTGGTAATTCCTCGATTGGGAAACGAATTGCATAGGCAGTATCTGTCGTTAACATTAGTTCTACCTCGTCCGTCACAATACTTGCAAAAATCATTTCATCGCCTGATTTGACATTCATCGTTTTTATCGGCTTCGAATAGCGTGTTACAGCATAATCTGCTACTGATGAGCGTTTAATTTGTCCATCTTTCGTAGCCGTTAAAATATACGTATTGGCCTGTTCGAATGTCTCAAAACCATATACAGCAATAATAGATTCATCTTCTCCGGTTGGCACAATACTTGAAATATGCTGACCAAGATCCTTCCAACGAATGTCAGGTAGCTCATGGACAGGCTGATAAATATAATTGCCTCGATTTGTGAACAGCAGTAGATGATGCTGTGTATTTAAATGTGCTTCATATAATAAATAATCGGAATCTTTCATGGCAAAATCCTGACCGTTTGAAGCTGCATGTGAACGTGTAGATGTTCGCTTAATATAGCCATCCTTTGTAACAGTCACTACGACCTCTTCACTTGGTACAAGGACATCTAACGTAATTTTGATTTCTTCAATCTCTTGCTCGATTTTTGAGCGACGAGGCTCTGCAAAGCGTTTTTTAATGTCGAGCAATTCTTGTTTAATGACACGTACAAGCTTTGCTTCACTATTAAGAATCCCTTCAAGCTTGGCGATCAGTTTATTCAGTTCATCTTGTTCATTGCGAAGCTCTGTAATATCTGTATTCGTTAATCGGTATAATTGCAAGCTAACGATTGCCTCTGATTGTACTTCTGTAAAGTCAAACTTCGCCTGTAAATTCGTTTTTGCATCTCTTTTATCATTCGACGAACGAATCGTTGCAATGACTTCATCTAAAATAGACAATGCCTTTATCAAGCCTTCAACTATATGCGAACGATCTTTAGCCTTTTGCAAATCATAAATAGAGCGGTTTGTCACGACTTCCTTTTGATGGGCAATATAAGAATCCAATAACAATGCCAATGTCATCATTGTCGGACGACGATTATGGATAGCAATCATATTAAAATTATAGGCTACTTGTAAATCAGTTGTTTTAAACAAGTACTGTAAAATCCCTTGTCCTGGAACATCTTTTTTCAGCTCAATGACAACACGTAGGCCGGTACGATCTGATTCATCGCGAATTTCTGCAATTCCTTCAAGTCGTTTATCCACGCGTTGCTCATCGATTTTCTTCACAAGATTTGCTTTATTGACATCATACGGTAATTCCGTAATAACGATTTGCTCTTTGCCACCTTTAATTGGCTCCACGACTGCTTGAGCGCGCACAATGATTTTACCGCGTCCTGTCTCATATGCCTTTTTAATACCATCGACACCTTGAATGATGCCACCTGTTGGGAAATCAGGCCCTTTAATAACGGTCATTAATTCATCAACAGTGGAGTTTGGCTTATCTAAGCGCATAAGAACACCATCTAGCACCTCATCAAGTGCGTGAGGTGGGATGTCTGTCGCATAACCTGCCGAAATACCCGTTGAACCGTTGACTAATAAGTTCGGGAAGCGAGCTGGTAAAACAGTCGGCTCCATATCCTGATCATCAAAGTTTGGCACAAATTCAACGGTTTTCTTGCCAATATCCCGGAGCATTTCCGCTGCAATAGCAGATAGTCTTGCCTCTGTATAACGCATGGCTGCCGGTGGGTCACCATCAACAGAGCCGTTATTCCCATGCATTTCAATAAGCATATGGCGCGCCTTCCAATCCTGACTCATGCGCACCATTGCTTCGTAAACTGAGCTGTCACCGTGTGGGTGATAATTACCGATAACATTACCGACAGTTTTGGCTGATTTACGGAATGGTTTATCGTTCGTATTGCCCTCTGTAAACATCGCATATAAAATACGTCGTTGCACAGGCTTAAGACCGTCACGTGCATCTGGCAACGCGCGGTCTTGAATAATATATTTACTATAGCGACCAAAACGGTCACCCATTACTTCTTCTAAAGGTAAATCTTGATACTTTTCCGTACTACTCATGCTTGGTCCTCCTCTTGTTGGATGAATTCATTTTCTAAAATATTTGAATCATCCTCCATACCGAAGTCTACATTAGCTTCGATCCATTTACGGCGTGGCTCTACTTTATCGCCCATTAATGTTGTCACACGTCTTTCAGCACGTGCACCATCTTCAATCGTTACACGAATTAATGTACGCGTATCAGGGTTCATCGTCGTATCCCACAGCTGGTCAGCATTCATCTCACCAAGACCTTTATAGCGCTGTAATATGTAACCCTTTCCAACTTTATTAATGGCCTTTTGTAAATCATTTTCGGTCCAAGCATATTCAATCACTTCTTTTTTACCAGTGCCTCTTGATATTTTATAAAGCGGTGGTAATGCGATAAATACCTTTCCAGCTTCGATTAATGGTCGCATATATCGATAGAAAAACGTTAACAGCAACACTTGAATATGCGCTCCGTCTGTATCAGCATCGGTCATAATCACGACTTTGTCATATGCTGCATCCTCGACGGAGAAATCTGTTCCGACACCAGCACCAATAGCATGGATAATCGTTGAAATCTCTTCATTTTTCATAATGTCCTGAAGCTTTGCTTTTTCAGTATTAATAACTTTACCACGCAATGGTAAAATCGCTTGGAACGTACGATCTCGCCCTTGTTTTGCAGAACCTCCTGCAGAGTCACCTTCGACTAAATACAGCTCGTTTTTCGCCGCATTTCGCGATTGTGCAGGTGTTAATTTTCCGGAAAGAATCGTACTGCCTTTTTTGCTTTTCTTGCCGTTTCGTGCATCTTCGCGTGCTTTACGAGCAGCTTCTCGTACTTGTTGCGCACGAATAGCTTTACGCACTAGAGATGCAGACAATTCAGCATTTTCCTCAAGCACATATAAAATTTGCTCCGAAACAACACTATCTACCGCCGAACGTGCCTCACTAGTCCCGAGCTTACCTTTCGTTTGACCTTCGAATTGTAGTAAATGCTCTGGAATACGAACAGAAACAATCGCAGCTAAGCCCTCACGAATGTCTGTCCCTTCAAGGTTTTTATCTTTATCTTTTAACAGGCCAATTTTTCGCGCATATTCATTGAAAACACGTGTTAACGCTGACTTGGCACCTGTTTCATGTGTACCACCATCACGAGTACGAACATTGTTAACAAATGAAAGGATTGTTTCTGAGTATCCATCATTGAATTGGAAGGCGAATTCTACTTCAATATCGTCTTGAATCCCTTCCACATACTTAACAGGATGAAGGACATCCTTCTCCTCATTCAAATACGCAACGAAAGCTTCAATGCCGTTCTCATAAAAGAAAACATCACCTTTGCCTTCCTCGCGTTCATCGATTAGCTCAATTTTTAAGCCTTTTAATAAAAATGCGGACTCTCGTAAACGTTCTGCAAGCGTATCATAATTGAATTTTGTTACAGAGAAAATTGTGTCATCTGGTAGAAAATGTACAAGTGTTCCTGTCTGTTTTGTTTGTCCTATTGCTTCTAATGTTGTTACAGGATGGCCACCGTTTTCAAAGCGTTGACGATACTTTTTACCGTCACGATGAATCGTTACTTCTAAAAAAGTGGATAAAGCATTTACAACAGAAGAACCTACACCATGTAAGCCACCACTTGTTTTATAGCCACCTTGTCCGAATTTACCACCAGCATGTAAGACAGTAAAGATAATTTCGGGAGTGGGTTTCCCCATCTTATGCATACCTGTTGGCATTCCACGGCCGAAGTCTCGAACGCTGATACTTTGATTTTTATGAATAGTGACAATGATATGAGAACCAAAGCCAGCCAGTGCTTCATCCACCGCATTATCTACGATTTCATATACAAGGTGATGAAGTCCACGGCCATCTGTAGAACCGATATACATGCCGGGTCGTTTTCGTACCGCTTCTAATCCTTCTAATACTTGAATGGCGTCATCATTATAGACGCTTGGTGACTGTTTATTCGCCAAAAAATTCCCCTCCAAAAAACAAAACGCATGTTCTATTTATGTTCTCTTCCTAATAATAATAGCATTTCCTGTCAATAGCTAGTGACAGACCCAATAAATTTTTAAAATTTCCTCACAGCTTTGTCGTTTTGAGCATGTTACCGGAAGAAAAAGTTGCAATATATGCATTATTATGTATTACTAACTATCCTATTCCCTTGACGCAGGATCATAAACATTAGTTCCATAAATAAAACAACATATGGCTAACTTCTGGTCATTTCTCTCATTTCAAAACGATGCCGATTGATATAGGTTTTGGTCTTCCATACAGAAGCATTTGAAATTCCACTGCAAAATATACAGTACAGTACTTCATAGATTCCTTCTGTCTATTTGAAAATTCATACTAACTTACTCTAGAAATTAAAGATAGACTTCTATTCTACCAAAGGAATGGATGATTGACAAAATTGCCTTTTTACCTATATTTCTAGAAAGGGCTTTCATACTGCCAACATGAATCATGTCAAAAAGCCTAACATATAATCAAATACATATTAAAATCCTTGAAAAATAGTTATCTTTTATAATGAATTCAAGATACACGAAGAAATCTCCTTCATGTCATTGTAGATTGTAGAGAAAAAGTGTAGAATATTTATTACATATTATTAGTACCAAGTAATAATCAATGAATGAAAGGAGTCCAGCTATGCTAAATGGACTTATTATTTTATGTGCTTATCTAATCGGCTCTATACCTTCAGGATTATGGGTAGGCAAAATTTTTTATAAAACGGATATTCGTGAACACGGAAGTGGAAATTTAGGTGCGACAAACACATTTCGTATTTTAGGAAAAAAAGCGGGAATAGTCGTAACAATTATGGATGTCTTAAAAGGTACAGCAGCCGTATTACTTGTAGCTCTTCCTGTCTTCTCTGACGTCTCCATTCACTCGCTAATTCTTGGACTAGTAGCCGTTGTTGGCCATATGTTCCCTATCTTTGCAGGTTTTCGCGGAGGGAAAGCGGTGGCAACATCAGCAGGCGTTCTCTTAGGTTATTCATGGCCTCTATTTATCTTACTATTTATCGCTTTTGTTGTAACATTAAAAATAACGAAGATTGTAAGCTTAACTTCGATGATTGCCGCTTTAGTAGCACTTATTTATTCAATCGTTTATTATTTTGTTACAGGTGATTTTGCGTTAGGTATTTTAGTAGCTTGTTTATTTACCTTTATCATGTATCGTCACCGAGCAAATATTACCCGCATTAAAAATGGTACTGAACCAAAGGTAAAATGGCTGTAACGAAGAGAGGAGCATTCTAATGAATATCACACTAACAGATAAAGCCCTACAATGGTTTAAACAAGAAATGGAAGTAGAATCCGGAGATACGATTCGTTTTTATGCTAGATATGGTGGTTCCAGTCCTTTTCACGAAGGCTTTTCTCTTGGTATGACACGTGAAGAACCAATCGAAATTGGTGTAAAGACAGTTATTGACGATGTGACCTACTATATTGATGAAAAAGATTTATGGTTCTTCAATGACCACAATTTAAATGTAGATGTGGATGCTACTAATGACGAACTAAAATATACGTATACAAAATAAAGCAGTGTTTCCTTTCTTTATACGAAAGGAACACTGCTTTTTTCTATGAAATCACTTCCAACCTTAGTTTATCTTCTCTCAAAGTTGTACATTCTATATTTATGTAAAAACTTGAGGAGGAAAGAACATGTCTATTTCTAAAATTGCTGATACCTCCCAAAATAACAACCAACTATATAGTTCACTTTCTCAAAATTTAAAGTTGATTAAAAACACACTTGGGAATAGTAATGACCTTGTCATACGAGAAATAACGATTGGAAAAGCTGAACAATATACGTTAGCAATCATTTATATAGATGGCTTATCCGATAAAATAAGCATTTCTAATTCGGTGATTGATAAACTAATGCTTGATATTGAAGATCATCAAGATACAGAAATAGAAAAGATTATTCGATATTTGAGAGATTCTTGTTTAACAGCCGGCGATGTGAATGATATTTTCCATTTTTCAGCACTGTACAATTCTATTTTAAAGGGTGATACGGTCATCTTAATAGATGAATCTTCAACTGGTATCGTGACAAGTACACAAGGTGCAAAAGATAGAGCCATTATGGAACCAGCCACAGAGTCGGTTATTAGAGGTCCTAGGGAATCCTTTACGGAAACATTACGTACGAACACGGCCCTGCTCCGTCGAAAAATTAAAAGTCCTAATCTTTGGATCAAGACCCGGATTGTCGGTGAAGTAACAAAAACGGAAGTTGCAGTTATGTATATCAATGACATTGCCAACGAGAAAATAGTAGCAGAGGTTCTAGCCCGATTAGATCGTATTAATATTGATGGTATTTTAGAAGGCGGCTACATCGAAGATTTTATTCAAGATAACAAATTCACTATATTCCCTACTATTTATAATTCTGAACGGCCTGATGTTATTGCTGGTGAGCTATTAGACGGTAAAATTGCTATTTTAGTGGACGGTTCACCGTTTGTCCTCGTTGTGCCAGCATTATTTACATCCTTTTTACAATCAGCTGAAGATTATTATCAGCATTGGATGATTAGTTCTCTTGTACGCATTTTGAGATTTTTTGGAATTGCCCTTGCCTTGGTGGCACCATCGCTTTACGTAGCAATCACCACCTTCCATCAAGAAATGCTACCGACTCCGATGCTGATCAGTATTGCATCTCAACGTGAAGGAGTCCCCTTCCCTGCCGTTGTTGAGGCACTCATTATGGAGATTGCCTTTGAGGTGTTAAGAGAAGCAGGTCTTCGCATGCCAAGAACCATTGGACCAGCCGTGTCGATTGTCGGAACATTAGTAATCGGCCAAGCTGCTGTAGAAGCAGGAGTTGTATCAGCAGTAATGGTCATTATTGTAGCCTTAACAGCCATTTGTAGCTTCTTGTTCCCTGCCTATGGCTTATCCAATACAGTTCGTGCTCTTCGTTTCCCATTAATGATTATATCAGCAGTAGTCGGCTTGTTTGGTTTGATGTTTGGCCTTATGATCATCCTACTACATTTATGCAGCTTACGAACTTTTGGTGTTCCATATTTAAGCCCATTCGGCCCATTAATTTTAAAGGATCAAAAAGATGCACTTGTGTTGTTTCCGCGTAGAGCTTTATTGACTCGACCACGTTTAGTTAGTCAAAAAAACACTGTCAGAGGTCATAAATATTTTAATACGAAAAAAAGGAATCAAAAGAATGTGTAAACGAGGAAAAAACTATGTCAAAATGTAAGGCACTATGTTTACTAATGATTCTTACTATATTTTTAAGTGGTTGCTGGAGTAAGCGTGAACTCAATGAATTAGCAATTGTCGCAGCATTAGGAATAGATAAAGTAGATAATGAATTTGACATAACTGTTCAAGTTGTAATTCCTGGTGAAATCTCCTCCAAACAGCCTACTTCAGGACGGTCACCGGTTATTACCTATCATTCAAAAGGTGCAACAGTATTTGAAGCCATAAGAAAAATGACAACATTAACAGCTCGAAAACTTTATTTTTCCCATCTTCAAATAGTTGTGCTCGGTGATGAATTAGCTAGAGAAGGAATTGGCAAGCCGTTAGATTTAATTTCAAGAGATCATGAATTCAGAAATGATTTCGATGTCATCGTTGCTCATGACGCGACTGCCGAAGAAGTTTTAAATGTATTAACACCTATCGAAAAAGTACCAGCTACTAAATTACTTAATTCTCTTAGGACATCGGAGAAATCTTGGGGTACAACCCAATCCATTAATATTGATGAGATAATTAATACTTTAAATAGCAAAGAAAATAGTGTAGTCATGTCTGCTATTGAAATACAGGGGGATAAAAATGTTGGCATGGAGCAAACAAATGTTAAAAGATCGAAATCTCCTGTGCTATTAAAATATGCAGGCTTAGCTGTTTTTAAAGAAGGTAAACTCATTGGGCTTTTAACGGAAGATGAGAGTAGAAGCCTAGGTTTTTTAAGGGACAAAATAGACAGTACAATTGAAATTCTTGCTTGCCCTAAGGGAGGTACGTTATCAACTGAAATTACGCACTCAAAGACGAAAATAAAAGGCAAATTTGAAAACGGAGCTCCCAAAATCAAAGTGTTTATAGATGTTAACCAAAATGTCGGAGAAGTTGAATGTAATATAGACCTTACTAAAGAAAAATCGATTCATTACATCAATAAAAAAACAGAAGAAATTATTAAAAAACGAATCGATAAAACAATTAGTACAATTCAGCAAAATTACCGGGTCGATGTTTTTGGATTTGGTGAAGCACTTCACCGCACAAATCCTAAAGAGTGGAAAAAAATAAAAAAAGACTGGCTAACCATATTTCAAGAGCTACCAGTTAAAGTTGAAGTACATGTAAACACACAAGGAATAGGGACGATGGAAAACTCATTAGTGAATAAGACGGAAGGAGAATAAGCTATGATTATGACAATATTTATACTAATCATTACAGCTATTACAGCTTTTGCCTTTATTCCAACATTAAAAAAAAATAAAGAAACGAAAACGATCATTATTTTTTCGATTTTTTTATTGCTTGGTACCGCATTAAATATTGCGATCTTATTAAAAATCAAAATACCGAGCCCACTAGATTTGATTACCTATATTTTTTCACCTATTAAAGATTACATCGTCTCTCTGACAAAGTAATAAGGCAATATTATGTTAAGAAAAAGGGGTAGTTCATGATGGAAAAAGAAATAATTAGTTCAAGACAATTTATGATTATTACCCTTCTCTTTTCAATCGGGACAGCCATTTTAATAATCCCTGCGAGTGTAACAAGCGAAGCAAAGCAAGATGCCTGGATTGCAGCGATCATTGGTGTCGTTATAAGTTTGCCCATAGTAAAGCTTTTCGTTGCTTTAGGAAATAAAACACCTACCCTTACATTTATAGAGGCTAATGAAAAGATATTAGGTCGTTTTTTCGGAAAATTTACTGCGATTGGCTTTATTTTTATAACCTTACTTTCTGCCGGTGAATTGTTATATTTCATTGGAATTTTCATGAAAACGGAAATAATGCCAGAAACACCTACGATGGCTTTTGCATTTCTGTTCAGTATTATCATTATTTATGCTGCATTTTTAGGAATTGAAGTATTTGCCCGTTCTGCAGAAATACTATTTGCCATATTTATATTAATTTTTATTTTCTTTGTCCTTTTTATTGCACCATCCATCCAAATCGAAAATATACAGCCAATAATGGAAACATCAAAAAAATCATTATTCTTTAGTATGATTCGATTTATAAGTCTTTTTTCATTCCCGCTTGCTGTATTATTAATGATTTTCCCTTCCGCAGTTAACGTTCAAAAATCTGCACAAAAAGGTTTTTACATTGGCACAATTATTGGAGGGATTGCCTTAATTACGATTATCGCACTGTCTATCCTTGTCCTAGGTCCTGTAAATACAGCATCTAGGACATTTCCTAGCTATGCATTAGCTCAAAGAATTTCAATCGGGAATTTTTTGCAGCGCATTGAAGTTATTATGGCAGCCATGTGGATTATATCAATTTATATTAGGACTTTTATGTATTTTTATGCTTCGGTTATCGGTATCGCACAAATATTTAAAATTAAAAATCATCGCCCGTTCATTTTTCCACTCGGCATGATTATCCTTGGAATTTCACAAATTGTTCATCCTAATATCATTCATTCCAATATTTACAATAGAGATATATGGCCTATATTTTCCTTGATTTTAATGATTTTATTACCATTACTATTATTAATTGTCGCCAAGATTCGTAAAATCAATGGTAATCAAGGAAATAATACGCAATTTAATAGTAGTTCGCAAAATCAAAATGGAAATACTACACAGAGTGATAGTAGTAGCAATGGCGGGAATGATTCTCAAGGTACAGGTAGTAGCAATAATGACAATTCTGCTCAAAGTACGAGTAATAACAATAATTCTACTCAAAGCGATTGTAACAGCAATGGTGGTAATCCTTCTCAAAATACAGGTAGCGACAATGGCGGTAACGCTTCTCAAAGTGCAGGTAGTAACAATAATGATAATTCTGCTCAAAGTGCAAATAGCATCAATATCGATAATTCTACTCAAAGTGATAGTAACAGCAATGGCGGGAATGATTCTCAAAGCACAAGTAGCAGCAATAATGAAAATCCTGCTCAAAGTGCAAGTAATAGTAATGCCGAAAATACTACACAAAGTAAAAGTGAAAACGATACCGGAAATTCTACACAGAATGATAGCGATACCGGAAATACGCCAAACAGTGATAAGAATAAATAATCGCCAGACAATTAACAGCAGTCTGGTTATTGCCAAAAGCAAAGTGGCTCATTGGACGCCCCTGTAAAGCACCAAGCCGGAACGGAGATGAGTAAAATGATGACCCTAAAATATCAAGGTCATCATTTTTCTAAGGCATTAAATATGATATTCAATTTGATCAACAAAATCCCATTCATATGGTGTTTCTTGATAAACATAGTAGTTCAACCAGTTCGAGAATAACAAATGTGTATGGGCACGCCACGTATTAATCGGTTCATTTGCTGGATCATCATTAGGGAAGTAATTCACCGGCACCTCAATATCTAATCCTTTCGCAACATCGCGACTATATTCATCCGCTAAAGTTGTCGCATCATATTCAAGGTGACCAGTAATCATAATATTTTTATTGTCTTTAGATTGCACAATGAAAACACCAGCATCTTCTGAATAAGAGAGCAATCGTAAATCAGGGTGGTTACGTACTTCATCAATCGATACAGACGTATAACGAGAATGTGGTGCCGTAAACAAATCACTAAAGCCGCGTACTAAATCAACTGTTAAATCCGTAATGACATGAGAATATACACCTGAGCATTTAGCAGAAAGCCCAATTTTGCCAATACCGTAATGATGGTATAACGCTGCCTGAGCACCCCAACATATATGTAGAACCGATGTTACGTTTGTTTTGGACCAGTCCATAATTTCTGAAATTTCCTGCCAGTAGTTCACTTCTTCAAACGGCATTTTTTCTACTGGTGCACCCGTAATAATCATGCCATCATAGCGACGATGACGAATTTGATCGAACGTCGTATAAAATAATTGTAAATGTGATTTACTAACATTTTTCGATTCATGCGTAGCAGTATTCAAAAATGTAATATTCACTTGTAACGGGGTATTCCCTAATAAACGTAGTAATTGCAGCTCCGTTTTTTCTTTTTCTGGCATTAAATTAAAGATTAAGATATTTAACGGACGAATTTGTTGAGTTTTCGCTCTATCCTCTTCCATTACGAAGATTTTTTCCTCACGTAAATGTTCTCCAGCTGGTAAGTTTTTCGGAATATTAATTGGCATCTTGCATTCCCCTCTCTTCTATTTCTCTCTGTCAACCCATTATTGGCCTTAGTCTCCATACTCAGGCCTTGCGTAAAGTCTTTTTTCGATGAAATTAAAAAATCCCCCTCATTCCATTTGAGATAGAATGAGAAGGATGTTCACCACGTTCACTCTTATCTCTCAAAGGACAAATCCTTTGCTGGAATTAGCACCTTTCTAACTATTGTTAGAGGTTGCTGAAGCGTCATCGGGCCAAATCCCTCAGCTTCTCTTGATAAGATTATTTAATTAAAAAGAATTGTAACATGAACAATTAAGAATATCAATAATACATAGAATATTTCGTTATTAACCATGCATGTCATTATGTAATTTGTTTAACACTAATATTGAAGCTAAGTCCATATATTTTATGGTAAACAAGCTGTAATTATGTTAACATATACCTTTAGTAACAGAGAGGAACGTGAATAGTTTGATTAAAATTGAATTTCCAAAACCAGATTTAGTAATTCGCCAACGCGAGCAAGATTTAAAACCAGGTGATGTGCCAATCACACCATACTTTGGTTTTATTGATTTCCATAAAATCACACGTGAAAAAGGCGGCATTTTCTTATTCTACAATGAACAGAATGAACTTTTATTTGTCGGTAAAGCACGTAAAATTCGTCAACGTATTAAAAAGCACTTTGAAGACAATGTGTCACCAATGAAAAATCACCGTGATGAAGTTTTCAAAATTGAAGTGTATGAAGTAGATGATCCAATGGAACGTGAAATTTACGAAACATACGCGGTTAATACATTCCGTGCTAAATATAATGTTGATAAAGTTTTTTATTAAGATAAAAAAAACTTATAAAACAAATAAAATAAGAATCTACAAGCCATCTGTACATGATGGCTTGTAGATTCTTTTATTATTTTCACTCTACAAAAAAAGCTTTACGCTCTTTAGTAATCCATTCCTCAAGCTCCATATCATCATCGCGCTTTAACAATCGATTGACAAGCACATCATGCCATATATAATCCTCTAGTAAATAAATATGCACAGGGTCATTTGTTATAAAAGCCGTTTCTTGATTGGACGGTGAGTGACCATAAATCATCTCTTGACCATCTACAGAGAGAATGAACCAATGTGGTGTGGAAGCATTTCTCGTATATTGAGTAATGCGATGCTGGTCAATCGATGCAACATTTTCATCCACATACAATGTAATGCCATGAACCGGAATACGCTGAGAGACCTCAAGTATTTCTTCTCGCAATTCTTCGTACATATCTTCCCACATTGATAATAATATTTTTTTCTCCGCTTTTTGTAATAACGACTGACAATAATTAACGATTGCTTCTTTTCCTTTTAGCGTAACAACCTTATGCTCCGCTTCCTGCTCTTTTACTTCTAATTTTTCTAATTGATCACTAATCGACGTGAAATTCGATTGCCAGCGTTGCTCAACTTGTTGTAAAAACACAGCAACAGGAATGGAAGAGTATGTCGTTTGATCTGCAGTTTCTTCTTTCAGTACTAACCCTTTTTCAACAAGTACATTAAGTATGTCATATATTCTTGCACGTGGGATACCGGAGTTTTTACTTACTTGATAAGCACTAACATGACTATTTTGTACGAGTGCCGTATAAGCTTTTGCTTCATATTCTGTGAATCCCAGCTCTTTTAATTGGGCGATTAATAATTCCATCGAATCCCTCCATTTCCTCTATTATAGTTGAAGGGTATGAAGATACGCCAACGAAAAAATTAGTCTTTACAGCTACGCGAAATTTAGTTACTATTTCAGTAGTAACTATTTGAAGAGGTGTAAACATGCTATTTGAAGTAGATTTAAATGTAGTCATTTTATTAATATCTTTTGGATTTTTAGCAGCCTTTGTAGATGCGGTCGTTGGTGGCGGTGGCTTAATAGCATTACCCGCCCTCATGTTTGCAGGTTTAAATCCAGCAGCAGCCGTAGCAACCAATAAGCTTGCTGGTACAATGGGGTCTTTAACATCAACCATTTCCTTTTATCGTTCTGGTCAGCTAGAAATTCGTTCGGTTATCAAATACTTTCCCCTAGCCTTTATAGGATCCCTTTTTGGAGCATGGACAGTACATTTAATAAACCCTGAATTACTAAAACCACTTATGCTAATAATGCTTGCTGCTGTTGCAGTCTATACAATCTTCAAAAAAGACTGGGGTTCAGTAGCTTCGGTCAAAAATTTAAAGTTTACGCACTTAGTTCTATTCATGCTTTTGTTATTTAGCATCGGTTTTTATGATGGATTTCTTGGTCCCGGAACTGGCTCATTTTTAATTTTTAGCTTTTTACTAATCGGCTTCGATTTTTTAAAGGCAGCAGGAAATGCCAAGTTTTTAAACTTAGCAAGTAATTTTGCAGGCCTTTTAATGTTCGCCTACTTAGGTCAAATTAATTATGTCTACGGTTTACTGATGGGTGTAGCTCAAATCGCCGGTGCATTTGTAGGTTCACGAATGGCGATTAAAAAAGGTAGCGGCTTTGTTCGCGTATTGTTTATTATCGTAACGATTACATTGCTCACTAAAAATGCTTATGATTACATAAAAAACGCCATAGATATCTAGCTCTACGGCGTCTTTGTTTTTTTGGGCATTCTCTCCTTCATTTCGGAGAGACTTTTCGTCGTTTCAGTAGTTCTTTCTACGATTTTCGGGGTTCTATCCGTCGCTTCGCGGGGTCTTTCCATCACTTTGAACGTTCTATCCACGATTTTGGACGTCTATCCACGTTTTCGAGGGTTCTATCCACTACAAGGTGTTTCTATCCATCATTTCGGACGTCCTATCCACGTTTTCAAAGGTTCTATCCACGATTTTGAATAGTCTATCCGTTGCTAATTGTCTACAGTAAAAAAACGCCGTAGATTTTCAATCTCTACGGCGTTTTATAAGTCAAATAAACAACTTTTCATCTTTAAATTTATGACTTGTTAATAAGCTAACAATAATAAATATCAATAAGGAAGCGACAATTGGAATTGTCACAGTATGCATGCCAAAGACTGAAGGATAAAAACGATCAATGATAATATATAAGGTCATCCCTGAAATCATTGACGCAATCGCACCATATTTATTGGCCTTTTTCCAATAAAGTCCTAAAACGACGGTCCAAATAAAGACTGCCTCTAGTCCTCCGAAAGCAAATAAATTAAGCCATACTAATAAATCTGGTGGATTTAGTGCAAAAACGATAACCGCTAAACCAATCACTGCTGTAACAATAAAACTTGCACGTTTAATTTCCGTATCATTTGCTGTTGGCTTTATATAATTTAAGTAAATATCTTTCACTACTGTTGAGCTTACAAGCATCAACAACGCATTAACTGTAGACATCGTTGCTGCCATCGGTGCTGCTAATACTATACCAGCTAAAAATGGCGGTAAAACCTTTAATGTTAGCAGTGGCATAACTTTATCACCAATCTCAATACCTGGCATCACAGGTCGTGCTAAAACACCAATTAAATGCATACCAAACATGATTGTCCCAATGGCAATAGTGCCAATGATAATGGCTAAATGCATGCTTCTTGAATCTTTGTAGCTCATCGCACGAACAGCGATTTGTGGAAGCCCCACCACACCAACACCGATCAAAATCCAAAATGTAGAAACGTATAATGGCGTTAATTCACCTTCAGCTCCAAATGGAGACACAAGATTCGGATTCTCAGCGACAAGCGAGGCCATAATATTATCGATTCCTCCGCCAGCGATGATTGTCCCAATTAATAAAATAACTGTTCCGATTACCATAATCGAGCCTTGCACCGTATCCGTCAATGCTACAGCGCGGAAGCCCCCAATGATCACATAAACTAACACGGAAATCGCAAAAATAAACAGTGCCGTTGTGTAGTTTAAGCCCGTTAATGACTCAATTAATCGAGCACCACCTACCCATTGTGCCATCATGGCAGAAAATAAAAAGATGATGATACTAATGGCTGATATAATGACTATGGCATGACTTTTATAGCGCTCTCGTAAAAAATCTATTAACGTGATCGCTTGATAACGTCTTGCGATAATAGCAAATTTCTTCCCAAGAATCATTAAAACAAAATAACCTGCAGGAAGCTGAGCCATCGCCAATAATACCCAACCAAGCCCTTTCGTATAAGCAACACCTGGACCCCCAATAAAGCTACTTGCACTACCATACGTAGCAATCATTGTCATCGCAAGGATGAATCCTCCCATTTCACGACCACCGAGGAAGTATTCCTGTAAAAATGAATTGGAAGAGCGTATATGCTTATTTGACCATATACCAATACCAAAGATGATGACTAAAAATAATAGCAGTGGAACAATAACTTGCCAATGCATTATCGATCCACCTCCTCATCGTCAAATGGGACCTCTTTGAAAAAGAGTTTCATGACGAGCCAGATTAAAATAATCATAAAGCCTGTCCCTGCTATACAGCTATAAAAAAACCATGCAGGGAAACCGAAAACATACGTATAGCTTGTTGGATCACCAGAGCCTAGACCATAGGCAAAGCCGAACCATATCGCAAAGTTAACAATAACAAGTCCAATACCGATAAGCGCCTCTCGATGCGCAATTTTAAAACGTTGATCTTTCAAAATATAGTCCCCCTAACCTACTCTATTTTACTGATATGTTCGTATTATGGGAACCTTTGTGAGAAAAATAAATGTTTGATTAAAATAAGATTTAATTCTTTGCTTTTCTCTCGGGACATTATTTAGATTATTTAGCATGGCCATTACAAAAAATGAAGACAAAATGAAAACTCTACTTTAAGGGGTCACTACATTAGGTGCTCTTATAATTTTTTTAATTATTTGTGTAAAATAAAATGAAGAAAGATAATATTTACACATATTTTTAACTCTATATCTCTATCAAGTAGTGTTTTTTTCTAAAATCTATAAGATCTTTTTCTTCTAGATAAACTTTCTGTTGTTAAGATGTAATCAGTTAGCAAATCATTTAATATTAATTTTACTCTTTCTTTTGTAGGCGTGCACTTATCGTATAACTGGAGTAGTTGCCTACAAGATACACGTAAAAAACGAACTCAGGTCTTCCAATAGAATGAGAATTAAGTTTAGACGGAAAATATGCCAAAGAAAATAGAATGACTTCGTCAAATAAAAAAAGGAAATCGAACAACATCGATTTCCCTTTTTTCTTTTAATATCAGCTAGTTTTATTCCCAGCCTCTTTCGTTTCAGATTCACCATTATTTTGTGTTCTGAACGTAAATTATTCGCTTCTTCTATACCTTAAGTTATGCCATCAGCGTTGAAGAAGAGTAATCAGATCATCAATTATTTAAATAATCCATTACTTCTTGTATATAATTTTCCAATGGTTGTCTTGTATTCACAGTGATACACCTACAGTTGGAGGGCTTTTTGCTATTTTGAAGTGTATCATTAAAAACCGCTTCTGATTTTATCTCTGCTATTTGACTAACCATTCTATCTCGATTTTTCAATCTATAATTTATCTCTTTGAAGTCATCAAGATAACACTCGATATATTTATATTTAACATTGTATTTTTCTGTTAGTATTGTTCCTTTATCGACCATTTCTTCATAAAAACAAGGACTATCAAGTATTACGTTAAGTCCTTGTGATAAATGGAAGTCAACTAAGGACCAATCAATATTATATGAAATATTACCCGAAAGCTTTTCATCAATTGAAAACTCATCAATAGTATTTAATAGAGCCGATTTGACTATATCATGGTCAATGATAATACACCCCGTTCTTTTAGCAATCTCACGCGAAAGAGTGGATTTTCCGGAACCAGGGAAGCCTGCCATTTGTATAAAGTACAAGTTTCATCACCTATCTTCAATAAATTATTTCACTTACATTACATAGTAATCTATTACATAGCTCGAGCAAACTGAGCCCTTATGCAACTCAAAGGCCCCCATTAGTTTAAGTACAATGATTCACAATCTTATTCTATCTTTTACACTGACACTTCTTTATTTAGGGAACCCATCAGTAAGTAAGCACATATATTTAGCTGTATTTAAAAATACTAACGAAATAGTCTTCTTCAGGAAAATCCCCCACATATTCCAAACCAATCCTTGAATAAAACTGTTTTAACTTTTCATTTCCTGTCCAACAATCTAAATACAAGGTTTTATCTAATCCTTTTGCCAAAAAACAAGCAAATTTTGTTATAGCAGAACCAATGTTTTTTCCTTGGAACTTGGGTAAAATAGCGATTTGAGATAGATACTTACTTTTATCATCAAGTAAAAGCTCATTTATATTTTCTATATCATATATACAAAATGTCCCTATTATTTCTTCCTCTAGTATTAAAACATACAAAAAGTTATTCTTTAATTGGTTTATAATTTTATTATTATCCCAAGGGTATTCCCATTGGTATATTCCTTTTTGTTGTAAATTTAATGTAACCTCATTTAATATATACATCAATTGCGATAAGTCATCGATTTCAGCTAATTTTATCTCCACTTTTAGCTCTCCATTCATGCTTTTAGTTTTCATCAATGCTGAAAGAAGTTAAAGGTTTTTCTGGTCGGTTAGCGCAATATTTGCAATTAGGGTCACTACATTTTGATTCAGCCCAACTATTACATTTAGGGCAAAAATAAGCATCAAAATCATCGTAATATACTAGATTAAACTTGCATTTAGAACAATATTTATCTTGTTCAATTTGACCATAAAATTCAAAGTTGTCTATTATTACTTTTCCATACTTTTCTACGATTTTCATAAATATACTCCTATAAAAATATTTATGTATCAAATAACTATTTTAACATACATTCATTTAATTTTGAATATTTACAATTTTCATTAACATAACATTATATCGTTAGTTGAATAGGATCAATCCGAAAACAGCCTATATCTTTTTTACATAGGCGTTTAAGAAATAGGCTGAATGTTCATTTAATAATTGATATGAATTACCGCAACATAGGTTGATGAACGAACAAATTGTAGTTGTAGTAAATAAAGCCACCTTTGATAAAAAAGAGGATAGATAGAACCAATTTATTTAAGCTCTTCTATCCTTTTAATAAAAAATTTAGGAAAAGCTGTTCCTTGTTCCTATTTGTTTACTTGTTTGTACTTCAAATAGCTAGGATCAGTGTTTATCACCATCTTTAATATTGGAATTTCTTTATTAAGCTTTGAAGCTCGTCTGCCTGTCGTGCCATTACTTTTGCTGAAGAAGCCATATTATCTATGAAAGCTAATTGCTCCTCTGCGGTTATCGTAACGTGTTCCGTGCTTTCAGTAGCCTTGCTTGCAATGCGTGCCATTGCTTCTGTTGAAGCAGTAACTTCTTCAACACTTGCAGACATTTGTTCCGTCACAGCGGAGATGTCATGCAACTGTGTACTTACACCCTTAATCGACTGCATAATCTTGTGGAAAGCCAGTTTTGTATCATCGACAACATCCATACCTGCGGCAGCTTCCTTCGAGTTACTAGAAATAGCCGTAATAACATTTGCCGTATCACTTTGAATTGAATGAATAAGCGATGCTATTTGATCAGCAGATTTCTTTGATTGTTCTGCTAAATTACGAACTTCATCTGCAACGATAGCAAAGCCTTTTCCTTGCTCCCCGGCACGAGCCGCTTCGATGGCTGCGTTTAAGGCAAGCAAATTCGTTTGCTCGGCTATGCTTGTAATCACATCTACGATATTGCCAATTTGTTGCGACTGATCACCTAAAATTCGAACCTGCTCCTCTACATGGTCAGATGATTTATTAATAATTGTCATTTGATTCAATACACGATTCAAAGAATCATTTCCTTGAGCAGCCTCGTCACTCATTAAATCAGCAGCATCTGAAACCGTTGAAGCCGTTTCAGCAACTTGTTGGATGCCAATCGCCATTTCCTGCATGGCCGTTAAGCTATCACTTGTGCTATGTAACGTTGTTCTTGAACCATCGGCTAAATCTTGTAGTGTTGACGTTAGCTGTCTCGTCATGTCAGCGGTTTGCTGTGATTTAGTTGTTAAGCCATCAGACGATATATCAACTTGTTTAGAGGATTGTGCTATTTGTTGCATGACTACCTTTAAACTTGTCAGCATTTTATTAAACGATTGCGCAAGCTCACCTGCTTCATCCTTGGAATTAATTTGTAGCTGTTTTGTTAAATCTCCCTCTCCATCCGCAATATCTCGAAGTTGAGCATTTCACGAAGCGGCTTAACAAATGCTCTTGTAAAGAGGAAGCTACCTAATATAGCAATGACAGCTCCGATGAACAATACAATGAGAAGCTTGCCGATAAATGCAAAGATAATAGAGTTCACACCATCTATCGTTTCACCAACAAACCACATCCCAATGATGTCTCCATTTGCATCTTTAATAGGTGCATATAGTGTTAAATATTTCGTTCCTACTACATCTGCCTCACCAATAAAGGTTTCCCCTTTAGTCATAACATTTTTAACGACTTTTGGATCAGCATCTTTGCCAACTAAACGTTCGCCATTTAGCTTTAGATTAGTAATTAGTCCTTTAGAGCCTTGGAAAATGGTTACGCCACCGTCGATGCTTTCTCCAACCTCATCAACAAAGGCTTCCTGATCAACCATTTTTGAATCCCCTTTGTAAAGTTCCCCATCTTTTATAGTCCAATCTCCCTTAAATCGTTCTTCTAGAAGCGCGTAGCCGACCTTTGAAATATGGGTTACACTCTGCTCAAAATTATTAAGCATAATTTGCTTCACTTGTATATGGGATACAAATCCAATCATAATGCTTAAAAACAGAATAACCCCCACTAAAAGCAAATTAAATTTCGTACTAATTTTAAAAGTGCGCAAATAATTTGTCTCTCCTTTCTCACATTAATCAGGAATATTATGTATAAAATGTAAAACATTTTTATTAAACATGATTCTATAAATACTTTCAAGACATTATCAATAAATTAACAATTTTAATATAAATGAGTTGTTGGTGAGCAGTGGCTAAGAGAAATACAATGAATTCACAACGTATGGTTGTTTTCCGCCGCTTTGCTGACGCTACGCTTTCTCACAGAAAACATCCGCTACGCTGCAGGGTCTCGCGCCAACAGCTGTTTTTTGCGCGAAAGTGAAGCATCAGCGGCAGGATGTTGATCCCAAAGGCGTTATCACAGGACGTGATGCTTTTAGCCTTCGTTCCTCTACGCTAATTCCCAAGGAGTCGCTCTGTTTCCTCTCTAATCAACTTAACCGCATAACTTATGCTTTAACATAATGTCACCCCATCTCTCGCTGGTAAACTACAATCCTTCTTTTTTATGGTGTAATTTTAAATTTCTGTTAATATATCTTTTAAAAGGGAGGAAGTTTATGAAACTTGTTTTAATATTTGGTCCTCAAGCAGTAGGAAAAATGACCGTTGGACAGGAATTAGCTAAAATAACGGAATTGAAACTTTTTCATAACCATATGACGATTGATTTGGTTAGTCATTTTTTTGGTTATGGTACAACAGAAGGAAAAAGATTGGTTAATTTGTTTCGTCAGGAAATATTCGAAGAGGTGTCCAAAAGTAATTTGTATGGCTTAATTTTTACTTATGTCTGGGCTTTTGATATGCAGGAGGATTGGGATTATGTCGACGATCTTGCAAAGCTTTTTGAATCAAGAGGTGCTACTGTTTATTTTGTAGAGCTTGAAGCTGATGTAGTAGAAAGATTGGAAAGAAATAAAAGCGGTAATCGACTTGAGCATAAACCTTCAAAGAGAGATATTGAATGGTCCGAAAAGGATTTGAAAAGCTCAATGGAAAAATACAGATTAAATTCGTTAAAAGGCGAATTACAATATGCAAATTATCTCAAGATCAACAACACAAACTTGAGTGCTGAAGAAGTTGCTTTGAGCATAAAGGAAACATTTCATTTGTAGAATTGAAAAACGCCTGGATCTCCAAGCGTTTTTTCGCTTTTATAATCACTTGTAACTATAATTAATCAACTGATAACCCGTTAATAAAACAATATACTATTTCTTCTTCTAACTGACTTAATTTACGATTTAGTTGAGTAGTTAGTTCATTAACTAAATTCGGATGGTTTCTTTGATGTTTTCCTGTTAAATCACAAATTAACTTCAACAACATGATATACCCCATAAAATCCTCTTTAGATAATGGGGACTCATGCGAAAGTACATAAATTTCGGCATCAAACATTTCAATGTTTTCTATGAGATGTCTAACATTTTCAATTTTATATTGTGGTTGTTGTGTGTAAATACTTGGATACAAGCAGTCCCCTAAGAAAAGTACCTTTTCTCCCTCTACATAAATAAGTGATGAGTCATCAGAATGATCTCCACCTACATGTTTGACTACACACCGAATACCACCTAATTCAATCTCATATTTATCTTTAAAAGTAATATTAGGTAATTTGATGGTAATATTTCTGTCTTCTCCAAATTCTTTTTTTATCATGTCGGAACAAAACTGATTCTCTAGGCCTTTTTCGACACGATTATCTAAAGCTTCATCTGACCAATCATATTCAATCATTTTTTCAAGATGTATTTTTGTGTTTTCATGTGCAATGGTTAAGAGATTCATCTGATTTGTTCCAAAGCTATGATCCCAATGCCAATGCGTTAATACTACAGAATGATAATTAGCAATATGACTTTTATTTAGTTCATCAAGAAATAACTTAGTATGTTTATCAGAATTTCCTGCATCTACAATTAAAGTTCGGTGTTCCCCACAAATGGCAGACAGTATTGGTCGATCTGTTTCAGGATCATGCGGTAAATACTGTATACGATTAGTTAGTTGTTTCAAACTTTTCTCCATTATCTTAACTCCCTTTGTTTTCATTAGTTCCGACAATCTTATTTAATGTATCAAGAACATTTTTTAACTCTGTTAAGCTAACTTTTGAATAATATTTTTTCACAAGCATGGCGTCAATTTTATTTAGAAGCTGATGAAACTCTTGACCTCTATCCCCAAGATAAATAAAGGTCTCTCTACGGTTTATTGAATTCTCTTGACGATAAATCATTTCCATTTCTTCGAGCTTTGAAATTACTTGGCTAACCGCACTTTTTGAAATACCAAAATGATTTGCAATATCATTTGCAATTACAGGCTCATTGCGAATAATATAAAACATAATAATTTCTTGTTGAGGAGTTAAGTGAAAGTTTTCTAATTCCTCAACCTCTTTGGTTTCTTGTAAAACTAACAACTTAAACTGCTCAAACTTTTGATTGATTTGGTCTATCATTATTAAATAATCATCCACAGATTTATCAACCCCAATTCACATTAAGTTAAGTTTAGTTTACTTAACTATTATCAAATTGTCAATTATTGTATGTACACATCAAAAATGGATTCCCCGTGATATTATTTTTATAGCCACCGCTCACTAATTAGTGAGCAGTGGCAGACAGTAAATTCACAACGTATGGGACATCGGGGCAACAAATGATTTTTGCGCGAAAGTGTAGCGCTAATAAAGTGCCAGTATATGTTCTTCAAAAGGATTACTATCTATGATTATTAAAGCTCCTGATACTCTATTTAGTTATTGAATGGTCATCAATCGCTTGAACAGCTAGTTCCAACGCTTTAATCCTCCTTTCTAATAGCGTTCTTTGGGGACTACCAACCTTTGACTTCATGTATATGTTCTCAATTGATGGTAATAAACCAGCGAGAACATTGCTCGCTACGGCTAAATCTTCTTGAGTATAATGATGGGGTCTTTGATTCCAAACATTTTCTAGCATCGCTAATCCAATGCAAACAGCTTTAAGTCGTTTCTTTACTAAAGTAGTATTTGCGCCTTTCTCGATCATCTGAGACAAGGCATTTTCGAGTTTGCTGATTGTCGATTGTAAAGATTTTATTGATTCCAATTTTTCTACATTTGTTACGTTTTCCATAGTAGTACTGACCTTTCTTCGTTTCTGAAATATATTCTTTGTTACTGAAAATCGTTAAAAATCTGATTTCACTCGCAATATTTTATCATAATTACACAAGGGATTCTCAAAAACCTGGCCCAATTAAATAGCCTCTCCTATCCGTTTATTCACATCTTCAAGGGACTTCCTCGAGTAGAGAATGAAGGAAACATTTCATTTATAAAAACAAAAAAACGCCTGAATTTCCAAGCGTTTTTCGTTATTTCGCAGCTTTCGCATACATTTGTAATGCTTTCTTATCAATTTTTCCAACACTTGTTATTGGCAATTCATCGATAACAATAATCTTTTTGGGGATTTTATAGCGACCTAGATGCTTGTTACAAATTTCTTTGATTTCCTCTAATATAGTTTCATCTCGATCCTGACAAACAATAAAGGCCGCTACGATTTCTCCCCAATAATCATCAGCTATTCCAATGACCGCTACCTCTTGCACTAGCTGATGGCGCAAAATACATTGCTCCACTTCTTGTGGATACACATTTTCCCCGCCAGAAATTATCATCTCTTTACTGCGACCGACAATATAAAAGTCACCATCCTCATCCATCATGGCTAAATCACCAGTTTTCAGCCAGCCTTCATGCATGATTTTTTCAGTCTCTTGCTGATTATTCCAGTAAAAAAGAAACATATGCTTGCCTCTGACGAATAGCTCTCCCACTTCGTTTGTCGCACAGCTTTCTCCGGCACTATTCATAATTTTAGCTTCATTGAATTGCATACTTTTCCCCACGGCACCTTTTTTCAAACAGGCTGCCTCTCGGGAAATATAAAAATTATTGGGTCCCGCTTCTGTTAAGCCATAGCCCTCTTTAAAAAATAACCCTTTCTTAAAAAATGCATCATAGATTGGATACGGACATGGTGCGCCTCCTGATAAAAATACATTCATTGACGGGAAGCTACTCTCCTTAAAGTACTCCGTTGCAATCATCGCTTGGTACATTGTTGGCACAAATAGTGAAATCGTAGTCTTATACTGATTAATCGCCTGAAGAGCGTATTCTGCCTCAAATTTATCACCAATCACCACTGTACCGCCAGCCATTAATAACGGTATACATAAGGCATTCAAGCCGCCTGTATGAAACAATGGCATATAATTTAACGTACAGTCACGATCATTCAAACCCCAACTAATAATTGTATTAATCGCATTCCAATTCACAGAATTAAACGATAGGACAACACCTTTTGCCTTGCCAGTTGTGCCCCCAGTGTAAATCATTAGCCAAGGGTCATTCAAGTCTACCTCTCGAATGCTTAGTGTAGTGGCTTCACTCGCTAAACGAAGAGAATGCATATTTTCTAAAGATACAGGGCAATTCATTTCTTCATCGTAAAGCAGTAAAGAAGGCGTAGCATCCGTTAAAATATCATGTAATTCCTTTGCACTCATACGCCAATTCAGTGGCACGTAGATCAGTCCTCTTAATCCACAGGCGAATAAGACAGCAAAAAGCTGGATGTGATTTTTCGCAAATACAGCAACACGACTTCCTGCCCGCAAGTTTTGGCGCTCCAAAAAATGACACCATTTTGTGATTTCCACTGTTAGTTGCTGATAAGTCCACTGCTCCTGTGTTTCTATGTTTACCAAGGCGATACGTTTAGGTGTTAACGATGCACGTTTTAAAATCCAGGATTGCTCGACAAACATTTTGAAAGCCTCCTTATCACATCATAATTGCTCCATCCACATGAAGCGTGTGGCCGTGGACATAGGAAGCCTCATCAGATGCTAAATATAAATAGGCATTGGCAATATCTCTAGGTGTTCCTAATCTTTGCAATGGCACGATAGAACGCATTTGTGCAAGCACATTTTCTGGCATTTTTTTCACCATATCAGTTTCTGTAAAACCAGGTGCCACCGCATTAACGTTAATCCCCTTGCGCCCTAATTCCTTCGCCCAAGTTTTCGTCATGCCGACAATAGCAGCCTTTGTGGCAGCGTAATTCGTTTGACCAACATTGCCATAAACACCGCTAACAGAGGATGTGTTAATAATTTTGCCCCCTCCGGCAGCAATCATATGTGGAATGACCTCTTGCGTACAATTGAAAACGCCAGTCAAATTCACATCAAGCACTTGATGAAATTGATCTTCCGTCATTTTTGTTAGCATCGCATCACGTGTAATACCCGCATTGTTCACTAAAATATCGACTCGGCCTGTTTGCTCTACAACTGTTGCTACTAAGTTTTTGACGCTCTCTCTATCTGCAACGTCTACTTGCACAAATAACGCTTGATCTCCAAATTGTTTGGCTGCTGAAACACCTGCATCCTCATTAAAATCTGCAATGACAACGAATGCACCCTCTTCAATAAACCGTTCAGCAGCAGCATAGCCAATCCCATTGGCGGCTCCCGTAATTATGGCAACTTTATTGTCTAAACGCATACTTTTTTCCTCCTATTTCTAAAAACGCTTCAATTTCAGATGTCAGCTGTGGTAAATCATCTATTAATGGGGAATGACCGCAGTCTTTTAAACTAATGAATTGTGCATTTCCACCTAAATCGAGCATTATTTCATCATTCATCCCTTCTGTTATTACGTAATCACGATCCCCTCTTAACACTAAAACTGGAATGGTAATTTGTTGTACCTCATGCGTACCTTTTGCGACATCATGATCAACAGCACTTATATTGAAGACATTTAAGGCATGATAAACTTCTGCTAAATTGCGTTGCGTCAGCATATCCTCCACATATGTCTGATAGTGTTCTGCGCTAGGCTGATTATGAGTGTAAATAAGTGCGTCCCAGACCGACTGTAAGCCATGCACATCTTTCGAATCATAAAAGCCTTGTACTAATTTTGTTTTAGAAGTGTCGACGAGTACTTCCTCATAGGTAAAAGCTCTTTTTAAAGCCGCTTGATTGCCAGTACCTAAATCTGTGTAAAATGGATAGCCTCTCGTAGATGCCGAGGCTAGTAAAATAAGCTGCTGACAATAACCTGGATACTGTGCGACAAACTGCATACACACAGCTCCACCCGTTGACCAACCAATCATGTCAAACTGCTGCAATTTAATCGCATCCACAAAAAGCTTCACATCATCACTAAAATCTTTAATCGCGGAAATTGGTTTATGATAAGATGAACTACCAAAGCCTCGTAGATCCAGCGCATAAATTGTATATTTTTCATTCAACACGTCGATTAGAACGTCCCAATGTTTGGATGATGTCATATTACCGTGAATCAATAATAAAACACGTTCTCCCCCTTGACGTTTGCGATACGCAATCGTTTCTCCATTTGATAGCTCAACAGTTTTTAACATTGCATTTCCCCCTTATCCCCATCGAATCGTAATCGCTCCCCATACATAGCCAATCCCAGCACTAACAAGTGTAACAATGTCGCCATCATGAATACGGCCTTCTTCTAACGCTAGCTGCAATGATAATATTTGATCAATCTGTCCGATATGACCATACTCTTGCAAGTATATGGACTGCTCTTGCTTTAAGCCGAGTTCACATAAAATATAATTATGAGCAGATCTTTTCATGTGAAGCATCGCTAAATAACCAACATCGCCCTCATTGAATCCACTTTTCGCTAAAGATGTTCGAATTACCTTCAAAAAATTGCTTAAAGATTTTTGCTCTAAACGTTCCTTCATTCCAATTGGGTCAATCACATCGAGCTGATACAATTTATTTTCTAAATCAGAAGGCGTCAAAGGTTTTTTTGTACCGCCTACAGGCACGACTACATCCTCTGAAAATGAGCCATCCGTCATAATATCCGCCTCTAATAATTGATTTTTGTCATAGTTTTTCTGTAAAAGAATAGCGCCCCCACCAGCTGCTAAATTGTACATAAAGCGTGTTCGAGGATTCCTGTAATCTATAAAATCGACGTTTCTATAGCCACCAGCTAGGAGTACGGTATGAATGGAGTCATCCGACGCCATTAAGCTTTTCGCTAGTTTTAGTGCCATAATGGTCGTGCCGCATCTTAATTGCACATCGAATGCCCAAGCATTTACGGCCCCTAGCTCCTCCTGCATTTTTATCGAGGCAGTCCACAAAGGGTACTCTTTATGCTCCTCTCCCATATAGATCACAACATCAATGTCCTTCGGGTCGATATTAGCCTTGCGTATAGCGTCCTGCGCGGCCCATACCCCCATTTGAACCGTATGATCGTGCTCATCAGGAATAGGCTTTTCATTAATACCCATTTTTTGACGAATAACATCCTCTGGTATATTGGAAAGCGTCGCAATTTCTTTTGATGTCATTTTCGTCTGCGGAATATAGATTCCTGTACTTACAATGCCTACAGTCATTCAAATCGCTCCTTTTCCTGCGACAGGGCAACCGATGATTGATTTATTCCATTTCGCTTTAATCGCCATTTCCAAAACATCATACGCAAGGATCCAATAATTCCTTTTGGGAAAAAGATAACCGCTAAAATATAAAGAATCCCAAAGAAGATAATCCACCGTTCAAATATTGGATAATCACGAGCTAACCCTGAAAGCGCATGCTGTGCATATTCAATAACAGCCGATCCTAATAATGGTCCAACTAAAGTGCCGACGCCGCCGATAATCGTCATTAGTAATGCATCTAACGTAATATCCATTGTCATCACACTCGTATTGACAAATCGTAGTGACACAGCGTATAAGGAGCCTGCTAAGCTAGCAACAGTACCTGCGACAATTGAAGCAATCACTTTATAGTACAAAGTGTTGTAACCTAATGATTTTGTTCGTTGTTCATTTTCCCGAACAGCAATTAAAATTCTGCCAGTTGGCGAGTTCACAAAGCGATATAGCGCAATAAAAATAACGACCAAGCATGCGAGCACGAAGAAATAAAACGTCATTCGATCTCTAAAAATTTCGGGTGCTCTAAACGTAAAGCCATCATTTCCGTATGTAACAGAACGCCATTTTTCTGCCACAACTAAAAATAGTCCTGAAAAAGCTAATGTCAGCATCGCAAAGAAATGACTTTTTAATCGAAGTGTCAGTAACCCTACCAAAAAGCTAATGAAGCCTGCTAGTATCATGCCTACGACAATAGATATAAAAAATGTCGAGAGTGTTGGCTCCATTTGCTTCAGCATGACAGCTGTTGTGTAAGCACCTAAACCAAAAAACATTGCATGGCCGAACGACACAATTCCTGTATAGCCAAGGAGAATGTCATAGCTCATCGCTAAAATACCGAAAATAAAGATTTGCGTTAATAAAATCATTAGCGTCCTTGAATCATTGACGAAAGGGAGAAGCACTAAAATAGCTAACATGAGGAAAAAACATAGATGCTGCAATGAAAGCTTCATTTTCATGTTGATCTCTCCTTTCTCATAGCAAATAAGCCTTGTGGACGGAAAATTAATACAATAGCCATTAAAATCATATTGACCGCAAGCGATAACACTGGCACATAATAAGCCATAAAGCTACCTGCTAAACCTACTAATATAGCTGCTAATAGCGAGCCTGAAAAACTACCCATTCCTCCGATTACGACAACGATAAAACCTAAAATCGCATACTCCATGCCCATTTCTGCATAGATGACGCCTGAATATGGAGCCATTAACATACCACTAAGTGCTGCAAGTGCCGCACCAACCATAAACACATATAAAAACACTTGCTTTATATGAATACCAAGCGCCTGTGCCATCTCTTTATCCTGTACACCAGCTCGAACGATGAGGCCGACCTTCGTCTTTTTTAGCGTGTATTGGAAAATACCGAAAATGATAAAACCGACAACAATAATAAATAATCGATATTTAATAATAATAACGTCTCCAATTTCCCAGCTGCCTGCTAAGTAACTCGGCGTTTTCACTGCCACACCATTTGGACCAAAAGCAACTTTAATCATCTCCTGTAGCACGAGCATCAGCCCTAATGTAATTAAAATTTGCTGAATATGATTGCCGTACACAGGTGTTATAATTAATTTTTCAGTAATGAGTCCTAATAAAGCTCCCGTTACGATGGCACCTACAATTCCAATAAGAAAGCTCTCTGTAAACATATACGTAAAGATCCCCGCATAAGCCCCCCAAACAAATAAACCACCATGTGCAAAGTTCAAAACGTCCATTAATCCAAAAATTAACGTCAGACCAGCCGCTAGCAGAAAAATTAACATGCCAGTTGCAAGGCCGTTAATGACTAAATTGACAAGTAGCTCCAAAAAAGTACACCCCCCTTTATCCGATTCCAAGATATTTTCGTTTTAATTCTTCATGATGGATAAGATCTTTCATTTTCCCCGAATGAACAGTTCTACCATCATCAATCAACGTGTACGTATCGCCAATTTGGCTCGCCATCATAAAATTTTGTTCGACAAGAACAATGGACGTTTGCTTTTTCATTTCAACGATGGCCTCCATTACTTTCTCTACCACAATGGGCGCTAGTCCCTTCGAAGGCTCATCAATCAATATCAATTTACTATCATTGATAAATGCCCGTGCCATAGACAGCATTTGTTTTTGACCACCCGAAAGATGTCCACCAGCCTTCTTCCAAAATTTCTTTAAGTCAGGAAACAGCTCTAGCACATAATTTTGTCGCTCTAAAGTAGCTGTATCTTCTTTACGCATAGCCACTTTCATATTTTCCTCTACGGTTAAATCTGCAAAAATCCCTTGGTTTTCAGGAACATAGCCGATTCCTAATTTCGCCACTTTATAGGTAGGGTTTTTCTTAATAGAATGTGCGCGAAATTCTACCTCTCCCTTTGAGGCAGGTGTTAACCCCATAATCGTTTTTAGAGTGGTCGTTTTGCCTGCTCCATTCCTGCCAAGCAGTACACTTACTTGCCCTTCCATTGCTTCAAAATTGATCCCCTGCAAAATATGGTATTGCCCGATATAGGTGTGGACATCATTTAATTTCAGTAAGGTGTTCATCGTACAGACCTCCTAAATATGCATTTTGTACGGTTTCGTTTTTCATAATGTCCTCTGGTGTTCCATCTGCAAGAAGCTGGCCATTAAATAGCACCATAATCGAATCCGACAAATCAAGAATCATATCCATCTTGTGTTCGATAAGGAGAATGGTTTTATCACCTTGATTTTTAATCGTGCGAATAACGTCTAAAATCGTCGGCACCTCCTCTAAGGACATACCTGCCGTTGGTTCATCTAGTAAAAGAATTTCCGTATCAAGTGCTAACAGCATCGCAATCTCAAGCTTTCTCTTTTCCCCATGAGATAGCATTGTCGTGAGCGCATCTCTTTTATTGTCAAGCAAAACAAGTGTTAATAGCTCCTCCGCTTTTTCTGTAATCGCCTTATAGCTTTTATAATGGCGAAATATTTGGAAACGAACTTTCTCCTTGGATTGCACAGCCAAACGGACATTTTCTAAAACTGTGAGGTTCGGAAAAACATTTGTAATTTGAAAAGATCGCCCGAGCCCCATGCGCGTTCTTTCGATTGCTGATTTTTGCGCAAGTGATTGCCCCTTAAAAAAGACATCCCCGTCAGTCGGCTTTAACTCTCCACTTATTAAATTAAAGAAGGTTGTTTTCCCAGCTCCATTTGGTCCAATAATTGACTTCAAATGCTTTTCAGGCATATTAAAATTCACATGGTCGACAGCTGTATGTCCGCCAAAACGAATGGTTAAGTTTTCTGTTCGTAAAATGGGTTCCATCGTATTCTCCTTTCTAGTACTTCTAACTCTCTTCACCCATTCTCATATGAAAGTGGGTGAAGAGAGACAGAATAATAAAGCTATCTGTCTCCAATTTCATTTTTCATTAATTTATAACCGGAGGGGCCGTTTCTTCAGGGCTAAGCTCACGAACTAGCACTGGTACCGGATAATCTACACCTTCTTGTTTTTCTAGACGGATCGAATACATTGACTGTAATGCTTGATGGTCTTCTTTTCGGAAAGTCATCGTTCCTTTTGGTGTTTCAAATGACATCCCTTCCATAATGCCGATCAGTTTTTCCGCATCTGTATCACCATTTGATTTTTTCAAAGCATCTACAATCGAGATGGCTGCAGACATGCCTCCTGGCGTAAATAAATCTGGAACATCATTAAAGCGTTTTTTATGTTCTTCAACCAACCATTTATTTACATCATTTTGTGGTAACGTATTGTAATAAACAGAGAACCCTTCCATGCCGATTAACGGATTCATAAATTTCAATGCAATAATATCTGGTGCACCTGTTGAAATTTTAATGCCTTTTTCTTGAATTTTTAAATCTGCAATTTGATTCCATGGGGAGTTTGCACCAGCCCATACAACAAATAAATAATCTGGTTTTGCATCAATTACTTTTTGCAAATTGGACGTAAAATCAGTGGCTGCTGGATCTGCATATTCCTCTAAAACAATTTCTGCACCTAGCTTTTCCGCAGCCGTCTTAAAGGCTTTTACCCCGTCCAAGCCAAATGAATAATCTGGCGCAAACGTTGCAATCTTAACGCCTTTTCCCGCGATTGCTGCCGCTGCTGCATAAGCATCCTGAGAAGAATTTCGACCTGTACGGAAAATATATTTATTAAATTCTGAGCCCGTAATACTATCCGCTACCGCAGGCTCCACCACCATAATCTTTTCGTACTCTTCCGCAAGTGGTAAAACAGCAAGAGTATCACCTGAGCTAGAAGAACCTACTAAAAAATCAACCTTGTCATCTTCTAATAGCTTCGTCGCTTTTTGAACCGCTACCTCAGGCTTTGTTTCTGTATCTTCATAGACAACTTCAATTTTCTTACCGTTAACCTCCATCGTTCCACCTGTCGCATATTCAATCCCTAAATCAAAGCCATTCTTTGTTTGTTTCCCATACGATTCCAGAGCACCCGTCAACGACGCAAGCACGCCAATTTTAATAGTGCCTCCTTCCTTCGTAGTCCCCTTTGTATCATCCTCCGAAGCCTTATCTCCAGTTGAACTATCCTTCGACCCATCCGAATTACAAGCCACCATCAACATCGTCAGCATCAATAAAAGCACAAATAACCAATGCTTCTTCATCCCATATCCCCCTTCATAATGAACTAAAAAGAAAGCGCTTTCGTTGCTATATAAACACTATATAAAACTCCAGTTACAAATTAGTTACAAGTTGTTAGGCTCATCACTTGAGCCTAACAACTCTGCGACGAAAGTGGGATTTTTGCGGGGATGAGAGATTTATCGGAATAAATTCGTGATTTATCGGAACAATTTTGAGATTTATCGGAACAATTTCAGGTTTTATCGGAATGATTCATCGATTTATCGGAACATTTTAGAAAATACAGTGTAAGGTGCCACTTTTTCTGCAACAACAGCAAAGCAGTTTTATTATATAAATTTCATATTAATTCATTAGTAATAATATATTATCCATATTGAAATCTGGTTTTTATAATGAAGATAGCACTATTAAATGGAGGGACTAGAATGGAGTTTAGTAAACTTGGCAATAGCGGATTAACAATAAGCAAGATTGCATACGGAAACTGGATAAATCATGGGGGTAAAGTAGATGAGGATACTGCAAAAGAGTGTGTTAAAGCAGCACTTGATGTCGGTATAACTACATTCGATACTGCTGATGTTTATTCAGAAACTAAAGCTGAAGAAGTACTCGGCAGGTCTTTACAAGGTATACGCCGGGAAAGCATTGAACTATGTACGAAGGTGTGCCATCCGACTGGAAATGGGCAAAACGATAAAGGTTTATCACGAAAACATATTCTAGAAAATTGTCATGCATCTTTGCGTCGATTACAGACAGACTATATAGATGTCTATTATGCACACAGATTTGATCCAACTACTCCACTTGAAGAAACGATGTTAGCTTTCGCAGATCTTGTAAGACAAGGTAAAGTGCTTTATGTCGGTGTAAGTGAGTGGACATCAGAACAAATCAACCGTGGTGCAGCACTTTCACGAGAATTGAAAATTCCGTTCATCGCAAGCCAACCGCAGTATTCAATGTTGTGGAGAGTTATCGAAAGCGATATTATACCAACCTGTCAACGTGAAGGACTTGGGCAAGTAGTATGGTCGCCTTTAGCACAAGGTGTTCTCACTGGAAAATATTTACCCCAAAAACCGGTACCAGCGCAATCGCGTGCTAATTCTCCGGCCGGCAAACCATTCTTTAATAAACTTGCACAACGTTGGATGAACGACAGTGTGCTCACAGCTATTCAGAAGCTTAAACCCATCGCACAAGAGATTGATCTTACCCTCGCTCAACTCGCAGTAGCTTGGGTACTACAAAACCAGAACGTTTCCTCAGCAATTATCGGTGCCTCGAGCCCAGAACAGGTAAGAGAGAATGCGCTCGCTTCTGGTATCATACTAGACATTGAAATAATGAATCAGATTGACAAAGTATTAGAAGGTCTCATTGAGTACGATCCGAGCAAAACAGGTTAATAATATTGTATTACCCATCCCCTTTAGGATGGGCTTTTATTTTTGGTGATTAAATTGTAAAATCGAATACATCTCTCTAACAACTGTTAAGAAATGATTTACTACTGTAGATTTTTCATCTTCTCTCCAACTAATGTATAAATTTACTTTTGGCGTAGACTCTTGGATTTTTTTATAGATAACCCCAGGATGTTTATAACTTTCCACCGACGATGGAACGACAGAAACTCCCATTCCAGTTGCCACTAAATTAACAATCGTTTGCATTTGAATAGCTTCTTGAACAACATTTAAACTTACACCATGATCCCAAAAGTAGCTAATAATTAAATCATAAAAATTTGGCCCCATATGACGCGGAAACAAAATAAATGGTTCATCAATTAACATTCGTAGTGGTATTTCAGACAATGAGGAGAAAGGATGATCTTGATGTAAAACCAATCTTAAAGACTCCTCCGAACAAACTTCAGAAGAGAGTATCCCGTTGTTCTGTTTAGAACGGATAAATCCAATATGAATTTGTTTCTCATAAAGTGCTTTTAATTGCTGCTCCGTTGTCATTTCACGTAATATAAGATGGATTTTAGGAAAGCGTTCTCGAAATTCATTAAGAACTTCTATAACAATTTCTGTGGAATCGACAAAACCAATAATTAAGCTCCCTATTTTCCCTTCAGCTGCAAGTTGTGTTTCTTTTATAGTTCTTTCTAACTGAAGCAGTGTCTGTTGAGATCCTTCTAAAAATATTTTCCCAGCATCCGTTAGTTCAACCAACCTTTTCGTTCGATGAAAAAGTTGAACGCCCAATTCTTCTTCTAATTTACGAATTTCTTGGCTTAAAGGAGGTTGCGCCATCCTAAGACGTTCTGCTGCACGACTAAAATTCAATTCTTCTGCCACCATTATGAAATACCGCATTTTCCTAATATCCATTTGACTATCCTTTCTACTAAAGTCGATTCAGGACTTCTTTTAATATTGAACTCATTGGTGTGCCTTGTAATTTGTAGTTTGCTTATTATGTTTTCGGCTTTTTGGTTTAAGTAAAAGAAGTTATATCAATACAAAAATTGAAAAAACAACATTGGTTAATAGGCACAATCGGATAGGTTTGTAAAGTAGTTGAAGTAAAAATCCATATTTCAGTAACAGTATGCCAAGTAATTCTGCTAAAGGTTCACTTCTACGATGTTACTTTTTTAGGTTAAATTTAATTTTAACAGTTGAAAAATTTTTAGCATAGAATCTGAGCCCTTATATATGAATTTTATGCCATTTTTAAGATGTTTATTGAAAATCATACAATCTATTAATCCTGTTATCAGCTTACTTTCACTAAAAAATCCAACTCATACACTTCGGGTTTCTACCACCCCTACTTTTTATAAAAAATAAAAGATACTTTTCAATCAAATCCAGAAAAAACTTTCCATTTATGTGCGAGTGTTCCACAAAAATTTCGTTATAGTATGTATAACGATCATAAGGAGTGACAAAATGAATGATTTTATCGAACGCCTTCAACAACATGATGAAAATGCTCTTAAATATGTAGTTGAACACTATTTAGGATTTGTGAAGGCAATTACTTTGAAAATTTTAGACAAACCGTCAGATTACATGCTTATAGAGGAATGTGTAAATGATGTATTCCTTCTAATATGGCAAAAAAGTATTTATTTCATCGGGAGCGAAGAGGATTTTAAAAAGTGGATAGGGATGATTACTAAATATAAAGCGATTGATATTTACCGAAAACAGCAAAAACAACTTGCCACACTACCTATGGATAATATTCCACCACTTATCGCTTCAAATAATATTGAACAAGAACTGGATAAATTGTATGCCAAAGAACAATTGCTTCTTGAAATAATGCATCTACCTGATTTAGATAGAGAATTATTTTTAATGAGGTATTATCTTGAATATTCAAATAGTGAAATAGCAGAAATTTTACATATTACAAAATCTGCAGTGGAAAGTCGTTTATATCGAGGAAAGAAAAAGCTTGCTAAAAATCCTAAATTAAAGGAGTGCTGGATATGAATAAGGAAAAAAGTATTTTACAGTTAGATATAGAAAATATCGTACCAGTGGTAGTTTCAAAAAATGAAAAGCAAAAGGTAATTAACACCGTTTTACAAAAGAAATCAAAACCAAAGCAAATCTATAAATGGGCCATTGCCTCAATTTTTGCTATTGGACTAAGCTCAGCTTGCTTAGTAAATTTTCCATCTCTAGCTTCCATATTACCAATAAATGATTTAAAAATTTACAAAACTCTGTTCTCAAAACAGCATGAATTTATTTTTAATCGTATTTCGATTTCTGGAAATTCAGCGCACATTTACTTTAGCTGTGATATGGACTTTGCTACTGAATTTATAACTTTAGACATAGTCGATAATTTAGAGAACCATTATGAAGATACAACAGAAACGACGACAACAAAAGTAACCGATGATTACTCTAATGGTCAAGCAATAATAAATAACTTTAATGCTGATGCTTCCGCAATCTTCATTACGCCAATAATCCGTACAATGGATAGCGAGGGCAAAGTCACTAAAGAAAGACTTGAGACTATAAAAATTGATATAGATTCCAATGAGGAAAATATGTGAAAAGAAATTAGACAGAAAGAAACCCTTGAATTAATTGAATAAGTGAATTCTTCAATCAAACAAAGGGTTTCATTCTGTCTGTCTTTTTAAAAATGTATTTCAATCGTTAATTTCCTCTACCCTATCTAACCATTCATGCATAAGGCTATTAAACAAATTCGCTTGTTCAATTTGCAAATTATGCCCGGCATTATCTAAAATTGTGAAAGTTGCTCGTGGGAATTTATCTAAAATATCAAAAGCGTCCTTATAGCCAACCATTGAATCCTGTTTGCCCAACAAAAATAGGCACGGTTGATCAAATGAAATATCATCTATAGGAAAAGAAAAACGATAACTTTTTTGGATTTTTTCTAAAAATTCCACATCTGCATTTCTTTGGCCTACTAACACTTCACTCGTATATCGATGACTATTATATTCATTCAATACGACTAGATGTGAGCTAAAATCCTCTAGTTCCTCTTTTGATAATGTCGATAAAAATTCTTTATCCACCGACACAATACTTTGTTCTGGCACTGTTCGATTTTGTTTATCAGGAATAATCAACGGACAAATAAAAGCAGCCCCTAAAATTTGTTCATGATACTCCCTCATGATTCCGCGCACTAAATATCCACCATAAGATTCTCCTACCAATACATAACGTTCATTAGGTATTAAAGAGTGAATTAGTTCTATTACGGCCTCTAGCATTTCATCTGAGTTATTGATCTTTTCATAGTCTGTCGACTTGCCCATTCCTGGAAGGTCAATATAAATTCGCTTCCAGCCCTCTCTTTCTGCAAAAATGGGTTCCATACAGCCCTTCATTAATCTATGATCTGGCGAATAGCCATGAATCATTACGATTGGTGTTCCAGTGCCAATCACTTCATAGTAAATATTCGCTTTTCTTATCTTACAAAATGACATAGTAGTTCCTCCAATTTAATTAGAAATATCCAGGTGTGTTGACCAACCATTATTATCCATCTTAATTAATTAGAAGGCTTTAATTTCCGCTACGGGCTACTCGCTTTCCTGCGGGCGAGCGTCCAGTCGGAACGGAAATCACCCCATCGCTATCGAGATAGTAAAACTAACCCATTATCAAATCATAAACAACCATCGTCGATTCCATCGGTGTTGTATTTAGTTCTCTTTTTAATTGTTGCACACATTTTTCATACCATTTTAATGCTAGGGAGCGGTTTTGTAATTGATAGTAACTATACATTAACAAGCGATAGCCTTCTTCCCACAATGGATCCTCACGAATCATTCTTTCTGCATAAAAAATAGCTTGTTTATAATTTTGCTGCCTCGTCGCATTTTGTGCTAATCTTTCCAGAACTTCAATATACAATGATTGGAGCTTTTCTCGATCCTGTATAAGCCAATCTAACTGCTTTTTTTCAGCATAAAGTGTATCCGTATAGCTTGTTTCAGCAAGATACAACCATTCGTTTGACAATTGTGGATCGAACTCCTCCATCCCTAGTTCATAAAAATAGAGAAAGCGCTCGACATCAATTTGCAGAAATTGAGTATGCTGTATTTGATACATATTATTTTTACGCTGAATGAAAAAGCTATCCTGACGTGCATTTCTATTAGGCTCAAGAACCTTTAATAACGTATTCAAGACAACTTTAAAATCTCGATCGAGTGAATCAACATTTCGCTCTGGCCATAACGCCTGTGCAATCTCTTCCTTTGGCGTAAAACGATTGCGATGACAATATAAATAGACAAAAAGCTCCTTCGATTTATCGCGCTGCCATTCCTTATCCTCAAGCTTTCGATGATTTCTCGTTAAATTTAGACTTCCTAAAAAATTCACTTGTACTTCTTCATGCGGATAGACGATATTGTTCTCCACTTGAAAATAGCTACGCATCGTCAAAATAGCGGCATTTTCCCCATCACACTTTCTACTAAATTGTAAAAGCTCATAAAAAATCATCCCATTCGAAGGACCGAGAATGGTTTTCTTTTGTAAAAAGTAGTCATAGCCATTTTGGATGCATAACTGTGCAAACTGTTGAAAATAATGATTGAATTGTTGCGGTTTATTTTCTTTGAAAGCAATGACAGATTGAAAGAATAGTACATGCATTGCACCATTTTGATCACCACAGTCGTGAAATAATCGCTGTGCCTTCATTAATAATTGTCCAGCTCGGTCATATTCATATTGAGAAAGAATGATTTTCACCTCAGCAATTAATATTAGAGCGGTCATCCACGCGTCTTGTACTTGCTCTGTTTCCTGTAAGCCAAGGGCTATATATTTTTTAGCTGAGATCATATCACCTTGCGCATGTTTGACAATTGCTAGTCCCATGTAAGGCTCTGCTTTTACGCGAGAAATATTAATAGTATTCATTAATGTAAGAGCTTTCTCATAAGCTTCACAGGCTCCTTGATAATCAGGAAAATCCACTAATAGGTAAGCATGTGCTTTGCGAATATAGCCAACAGCCTCAATAAAAACCGATTTTTCACGTAGCCCCCTACGAATTCCATGCTGAGCGGCATACCATGCATCCTTCCCCTGCCCTAAAAGCGCATAGACAAATGATGCTAGTAGCTCACTCTCTCTATGTGTCGCGACAAGCTGTGGTGGTAATTCCAATCTCTTCGTCAGCAATTCCTTCGCTTCTAGTAGCTGTCCTGTTCTTAGCAATATTCGAACATCGACATTTGCTCTTTGTAACACGTCCTCTGTTAAAGCAACCTCATCGGTAAATACTTGCGCGCCTTTCGCCTTCCCTAGATTCACAAGATTTTCTGCATACTGACGTTGCAATTCGAGAAGTTCCTCTTTGTTTAACGGCGTATGATTCGCTAACTCTAAAGCCTTCTTTAAATGTGGCTCTGCCAATGCTGGCTGAATTGTATCGAGATAAATATGTGCTAAACCTGCCTGTGCTTTTGTCATAAAGAGATAATCGTTTTTACTTTTTGCGATGTTTGCACAATTTTCATACGACTGCTTCGCTTTTTCATAGTAAGCTCGATAGCGATGGCACTCACCTTCAAAATAATACAATTTATAATATTCCGATTTTTCATTAGCTGGAAATCTGTTTATCTTTTCTAATAACCACTCAAATTGCCCAGCACGGACTAGACTTTCAGCATGATTTTGTAACAGCTCCCCACAAAAATCCTGATCATTCGTTTTAAATGCGTGATGAAGAACGGCTTGAATATTGTTTTGTTTTACATAATACACTGCTGCTTGTTTATGCAATGCAACATACTGTGAAGCATTTTGTTGTGGCCACTTTAGCTCTAAAAATCGACTAAACAAGGCATGAAAACGATACAAACCATCCTTCGTGATAGGTTGAATAAATAAATGTCGCTGGACAAACAGTTTAAACACCTGTGCAATTTCCGTACTATAAAATTGTGAAATTAACTCTTCTGAGAAAGTGGGGAAAATCGCCAGCTTTAATAATACCTCTTGCTCAAATGCAGACATCTTAAGATAAACTTCCTCCGATAAATAAGCGAAAAGATCATTTGTAGAAATATTTAACCAATGAGTTAATGTCTCATTGTTCCATTGCTCAGCTAATAAAGAAATACTAATTGCCCAGCCCTCTGTAATTTCCACAACCTTAGCTATTTCATCCTCTGTTAAATGCACCTCTGCATAATCCTCGAAAAAAACAGCGATCTCCTCTGAGGAAAATGCTAATTCTCTTTCTGCAATTACAAGTAATTTCTTTTGTAGCTTTAATCTCCTCGAAATATCCCAATTCGGCATCGTTCTAGAGGCAATGATAAAGTGAACATTCGGTGGTGAAAACTCAATTATTTTTTCCATCACATAATTGATATGAAATTCATGGTCAACGAGATGGTAGTCATCGATGACAATTAATATTGCTTCTTCGATTTCACATAAACTATTAACAAACAGCTTAAACCAACGATTAAGTTCTTCAATTTTCGGAAAACGGGATAATTGATTCCAAGCATCAAATTCTTGGCCGAAGCCCGGAACAATTCGTGTGATACTAAAAAATAAATGCCTTAAAAACGGCAATATATTATCATCTTCCTCCGACACACTATACCAGGAAAATTTGCTTGATTGTGCATGTAGAAATTGTGTAAGAATTGTTGTTTTGCCATACCCAGCTCCACTATGAATAAGCGTGCAACTATGGTCTAGGCTTTTATTTAATGTTCTCATTAATGTAGCTCTACTAATACAATGATTAGACGGACTCGGTGGAATACATTTTGACTGAATAATAATGTCTGTCGTCATTTAGTGATAACCTCCCCATTCAACTGGTTATGTAAGGTTACAAGTCTTCAGAGTTAAAATCTTTTATGAGTTCCTCATAATAACGTGGGGATGCTCTTATGAAATCTTTATATTTATAGATCGAATAAAAGCGAAAACTCACGTATCGCAATGGTTGCTGAGACAAACCACGAGTGGAGTTTTCGCTTGGTACTTCAAGTTTATCAAATTGATTTTACCGTTACCAACTTTTTTTCAAGTTTCCTTACTATCCGATGAATAATCAATATTATTTATCGTATTTCATAAACTCAGGAGTTTCCATTAATCTTTGGAAAAAGATATCTTTAGCTTCCCTATAGGCATCCATTGATTTGTCTTCGTACTCTTTCTTCAATTTATCATATGCATCGCGATAGTTATTATTTGCTAATAAAACGTCTCTAAATTTCCAAAAGAAATCAAACTCAGAATCAATTACTGTTAATTGAACCCCTAAAGGAGGATTACTTGTATCATCTTTAAATGCCCTAAATGTAGCTGTTTTAACACTTTCATCATTTCTTTCATATAAATTTGATAGTAGTTCTACGGCTTTCGAAAATTGTTCAGCATGAACACGTACTTGGATATCTAAATCACCTTTAGTAATGCTATTAGGAATTGCTGAACTACCGACATGCTGGATATCAGCCTCTGGTAGTAATTCATGTATTTTATTTGCGTGTATCAAAAAAGATTTCTCAGCATTTTCATGAAATAGTTCACTATTAAAAAAATTCACTTTTTCCATATGAAACTCCCCACAATCTATCATTTTTATACTAAAAATCACTAAAATAGCTCTGTTGGATGAGTAGAAATTCATTCGGTGCTTTTTCCTTTATTTTACCATCATAGACCAATTTCACCTTATCGCCAATATGAAATGTTTGATCTGGATACTTCACAAGATTTACAATCACTATCTTCAGCTATAGTCACATAACCAAGACCTTTTTCTCCTAAATTACACCTGTAAAAGTTTTCTATAGTTATCAAAACCTTTGCTATTCCGCTATTTAGAAGATTGTAAATGTAAACTATTTCTGCATTTTCATATTTATCAAAGCTTGATCTTAACTGACTTTTCCCACTGAGAAAATAACTTGAATTTTCAAAGCAAACGAGAGTTTTTACTGTAAAAAAATGTTAATTTAATAATATATACAATAAATACGAACCAATGATTTGTATAACAATTTACATAAAGCTAGCGATTGTTCAGTCCTTAATTTCGTCTTCTCAGCTTTTAATGGTACTTTCATTTATAGTATACCTATATAGTGATTTAACAAAATGAATTGCTAAATTTTAAAAAACCGATTATCAACTAAATGATAATCGGGTAGTTTAATAGGTTAAAATTATAAAAGTCCTTTACGTAATTCAGCAGCTGATTTTGGTGATAACAGACCGAATGGGATATCGAATACTGTTTTAGCACCTTTGTCTCCAGCTTGGTTTAGGCGATGTGCTGCACGAGCAAATGCTACTAGAACACTAGATGTGAAGTTTGGATTACTTTCAAGTTTTAATGAGAATTCAAGAATTTGTTTTTCGTTAGCGCCGCTTTCTCCACTACGAATAACGAATCCACCGTGTGGCATGCCTGTGTGGTTTGCTTTAAATTCCTCTTCAGAAATAAAGTTTACAGTTGTGTCATACTCATCAAAATAGTTCGGCATCGTCACGATTTCTTGCTCAACTTTCGCCCCATCTGCACCTTCTTCAAGAACTATCCAACATTCACGTGCATGCTTTTCACGCGTTGTCAGCTCAGGATTTTCACCGTTACGAACACGGTCTACTGCCTCTTGAATTGGTAATGTGTATTGTACCGCATTTTTAACACCTTCAATGCGACGCACAGCATCTGAGTGACCTTGACTTAAACCGTCTCCCCAGAAAGTATAAGTTGTGCCTACTGGTAGAACTGTCTCCCCGAGTATACGATTTAATGAGAATAAACCTGGATCCCACCCAACTGAAATGACGGATACTTTACCAGACTTTTGTGCCGCTGCATCTACAGCCTCGAAAAACTCAGGAATTTTCGCATGAGTATCAAAGCTATCAATTGTATTAAACCATTGTGCAAAGTGTGGTCCTTGCTCAGGTAAATCTGTTGCTGAGCCACCACATAAAATCATTACATCAATGTCATTTTGGAATTTTTCAGCATCATCTACTAAATATACGCTAGCATTACTTGCAATGTTTACAGTTGAAGGATCGCGACGTGTGAATACCGCTACTAACTCCATATCTGGATTTTGTGAAATGGCATACTCTACACCGCGCCCTAAATTTCCATAACCTACAATACCTACTCGAATTGCACTCATTAAAAATTCCTCCTCACGATTACGTGACTATGTGAAGTCCTTCACGTTAAATCTACTTACAATAATACGTTGTGTTAGGAAAATTCACAATAGTTTGAGTACGAGTTTTTCTCTTGAAATCATACAAGTTTTCTATGATTTCTATTCGTAAATGGCATGAATACGGTTACATATTTAACTTCTTTCAGCCGATATACAAACATCCGCTGAAATAGAGGAACTCAGTCTAAGAACGCCACGTTCTGTGGCAACGCCTGAGTGACCAACATCACGTTGGCCCTAATGCCTCTGGTGGATGTCACGGAAATCGGAAAGGAGTTCGCTAAGGATGTTAGCCTAAAATCATCGCATCCATGCGATAACGGCTAACTGACCTGCTTCCTACTGGCCAGCCGATTCTGGACGCACTGTTTATCTGTGCGAAAGCGAAGCGGCAGCTACAATTATGCCGAGGCATAATTGATTAACTAACCTTTAAGTTTTCGTTAAAGCGATGTAAATGAAGACTTTTTCCACCGCATGTCTTGTACAATAAAACTAACGACAAAGGGGGCATGTTGAATGAAAGGTAATTGTTATTCGCCAAGCACAACATTGGAACAAGGAGAATTACTTACTCGTCCATTCCGAAATGCACAAAAATCTGCTAAAGCTCACATTGAAACTGAGGTAAAGCACAATAAGATCCCACACAACACACACCAATGTTTAGGGGTTATACCTTTTGGCGTTACGGAAGAAACCCTAGTTACATCTATACAAAGAGTCAATGAGATTAACTTCTACCATGGTGGCAAAGAGATTGCACGCTGGTTGGTTAAAAAATGTGAATATAATAAGGCTAGGACTGACTAAAACTAAGATACGTTTCCTTACTTCTTCAGCATGGGATCGAAGTTCCCTAATCTTTTGCCCTTTTTGGGACAATCTATATGCAAAAAGTTACATTTAACTTGTTCTTCGCTATGTTTTAGGGTGGTGTAATTGAAAAGGAGTAAAATCGGAGAATCAATATATATTATGGGAATTTTAGACTTGTTAGTAGATAGTAGCTTATGCCGCTACATAATTGCGTCCGAAGGCTTTGGGGCAACCGATGTTTTTCGCGCGAAAGCGAAGCGACAGCGTGATGTTGATCACTCATTCGTGTGTTGTTGTTGCATAGATAAATTACCACAGGACGTGGCGTTCTTTGACTGATTCCTCTATTTCAAAGGATGTTTGGACAACTGTTGAAAATTAACTTAAACCTGAATACAACTCATCTTCAATAGAAGTAAGAAACTTCTGTACATGTCGCTAAGCTTTCGGCCAAAAACATGTACTGAAAGAATTTAAATATAACTTCTTTTCAGAAGACTAATGCCGAAAAAAACTTGCTACCAAGCTTTTTTCGGCATACTTGTATTTTCAAAAAACTATTGAAGCATAATTGTTACATTTAAGAGGTAAGTCAGTTTTTACTTATTTATTATCTTTTATCGATAATATTGACTCTTTTTTATTTCTTTTACTGATACTCTTAATTTCCAAAGCTCTTTAGCTAACAGAAATACTTCTTCATCATCGCCATCTTCAATCGCAATTTTTCTTGCTTTAAATATAGCATTCGCAGCGGGTGATAGATCAGGACAATCTACTACCCACTTTTTAAACTCTTCTTTAAATGGGTCACTCTCACTCCAAAGATAATCATGTTTTAAAAATGCAGCACCTACTGTAGTTTTATTCAGCTCTTGTTTATATCGAAAAAGTTCATTCTCATCATTGCCTAATAATACTATTTGCTTCCCATCCATAAATACGAGTGAGATATCTTTCTTTTTTAAGTTCATTTCATCATTTCTAAGTTTTAAAATTACTTTCTCATCGTCTATTGTCATCTCTAAACTTTCATGAATAGAAAAAAAAGTGATTGCAATTCCCGCCACCAAACCAAGTGCCATTGTGATAAAACCTACCCATGCTCCATGATACGATGCAATTAAATTTAAAGGTCCTTGAAAAGGTACCCATGGTAAAGTAATAGCCCATTTAGCAATACTCGGAAGAAACCATCCTAGCACTAAACCGATAAGTGGGAAACCAAGCCACATAATAACTTTATCAGTTTTTGAAAAGTTTAATATTGTATGATTATTACTCATTAAAGTCCACCCTTTTAAAATAATACTCTAGTAATGGCTTTTCTTTATTTTGCCATAACATTAAATTGACTAACGCTAATATAGTTGTTATTTAAAAACACCACAAACTTTCTTCTATGACCCCCTCTAAAAATTTCTCCCGCGTATATTTATTAAAATATGTTTAAAAATTATCCCTCCAAAATCTAGTTGAATACGAAAAAATGATTGGGCTTATCCATATTGTTCACTCAATCCATTCCCAAAAATTATTATTCTCCCTTTATACACCATTCTAAACGTTTTTCACCAGACAATAGTAAATAATACCATCTATTGAGGCTGACCGTCAAAAAGGTTTTTGTTATTTCCCAATCACATTGTTTCCGTGAAATGATTTGAACTGCTTATGTAGTTTAAGACCTTTAAAAGCAACTAAATTCTTTCCTCACTGTATTTCCTGAGCCAATTCGGAAAGACGCTCTTTATTTATAATGTAATAGCCATTCTTTTTCTTCTCTAAAATTTTTTCTTCACAAAATTGTGCAAGTACATATAATAAATGTCGATAGGAAACCCCTAAATATTCGCAGATTTCAGTATGCTTTTCTTTATAGACTCCTTGATCTGACGAAAATTGAATAAAGGCAGCAAGTCGATTTTCAAGTGGAAATGCTTGATTTTGTGTATATTTTGACGTCATTTTGAACGCCTTTTCCCCTAAAAACACACAAAGTTTACGTAAAAATAATACATCCGTGAGTAACTTTTCTTTGCAGGACTGTTTAATCGAAAAACAAATCGTCTCGGTTACTGTCTGAATCCCCTTCGTATATCTTGCCTCATTAAGCAACTCAATTTCCCCCATAAAAAGTGGAGCCTCTAAGTAATCGATAAGCGAGACCTTGCCATTTTTATGTGTCATGTATAGCTTTGCCTTTCCTTCGATCATGTAGTATAGCGTATTTGGAAATGAGCCTTCTTGAAAAATCCATTCACCTTTGTCAAACTTACATATTTCTAAAAATGGATCAATTTCAAAAGAAAAAAAATCATCAATTGGAAATTTATCAAGATAATATGAACGTTCCTCAGCTGTCAGTATTTGCATTTTTACTCTCTCCTCCGAAATAATGTGAGATATCTCACATTATTGTATCGATGAACGTGCTATTATTCAACATAGTTAATGGAGGTACGTAATTTTATGAACAATCAACGATGGCTTTCTCAAAATTTCTTTGCATTTTTCTTTACGTGGGGTATTTTCTTACCTTACTGGACTGGATGGCTTGTAGATGCTAAGCATCTTACAGTTTCACAGGCTAGCGTCGTAATGGGCTGTGGTCTTTTAGCACGAGCAACTTCAAATCTATTTTTCTTCCCGATGCTTGCGAAATATGTGCACAATAAACGACTCACTAGTATTCTAGCAATAGGTGCCCTACTCACAACTTTACTTTACATACCAAGCACGAGCTTTATCTCGCTTCTTATCGTTACCCTTATATTTAGCGTTTTCTATCCAGCTCTGCTCCCTGCCGTTGAAAGTAGTGCGGCAACGCTCGTACAGCATGGAAATGTACACTATGGCAAAAGCCGCTCCTATGGTTCCCTTGGCTTTGTCATTGCAGTATTAATCATTAGTATGCTTACAGGTGCATATGGCAATGATATTATTTTTTGGAGTATGGTGGTCGGCCTGATCGGTATGCTGTTGATGCAGCAAATGGCTACTCCACAAGAGTTACTCATTGTTCCGACGAAAGAACAACGTGCGAAATCATTGTCGATGAAAACATTATGGACTATTAAAGGCTTCCCTATTGTTTTATTAGTTGTTATTCTGTTGCAAGGTGCACATGCTTCTTATTACAGCTATGGCTATATATATTTAGGCGATTTGCATGTTGATCCATTTTATATGGGGATGATTATTAACATCGCCGTTATGTGCGAAATCTTATACTTTATGAAGGCTGATACACTATTTAAAAAATGGCGCTCATCCTCTCTATTACTTTTAGCTGCAAGTGGTTCATCTTTACGTTGGTTACTCATTTACTTATTCCCGAATGTTTGGGTATTTATCGCTTCTCAAACATTACATGCATTGTCTTTTGCTCTTGCGCATTACGCCTTTATCAGCTATTTAACAAAAACATTGCCAAAGGAGCAAATTCCAAATGCACAAGGTATTTATTCTGCATTAGCAATGGGATTAAGTACAGCTATCCTTACATTTTTAGGCGGCTATTTATACGAAATTTCTCCTGGACTATCATTTGCAGCAATGCTTATTTGTACTGTTCCAGCAATCGGTATACTGCTTACTACTAGAAATAAATATCAATATTAAAATAAGTAGGTGAGAAAAAAATCTCACCTGCTTTTCTATATGCTCACTTTGGATAATATGAAAACCCAGGATATTTCACGACTGGCCACTTTTCCTTCCTTAAAGCATGTAGAAGTTCAGGACCAATATTTAAATTACTTTGCACTAGCTCAGATGGAGTAAGAGCCATCCATTGATTTAACGAAACATCCTGAAATCTATCACTTTTAAACATTTCAAGGAACCATAATGTTTCCGTACCAGTATTCTCAACGTAGTGACCATTTGCAAACGGCACATATCCAACATCTCCCGCACGATAATCAAATGTTCTAGCCACACCATTTGCTGCAAAAACTGTCATACGCCCTTTTCCTTGTAGATAATATTGCCATTCGTCATTATTCGGGTGCCAATGCAACTCTCTCATTGCACCAGGCTTAATCTCGACAAGGGCTGCTGCGATATTTTTAGAAATAGGAAAATTAGTGGAGTCTACAATTCTGACACTGCCTCCAGGAGTTTTAATAGGCGTTTGTGCAAGCAGACGATGCTTGAAAGTTTGCGGGACTGTACCATATGGAGATTGTACTTTTTGTGTGTCTAGTGGTCCTGGAACCTTATCTTGATAAATATAGACCTGTTCTTTCGGGATATGTTGAAAAGCGCTCTTTGGAACACCAAAATTAGAGGACAGCACATCTTTAGGCGTATGAGCAAACCAATCAGAAATTGAAAATGTACTAAGATCTGAGAAATGCCCATCGTCAAATACTAGTAAAAATTCACAGCCATCTTCAAGACCCTGTATGGAATGAGGAATACCTGGTGGGAAATACCATAAGTCTCCCGGTCCTACATCGGCAATAAAATTACGCCCATCTTGATCGACCGCAGTAATACGTGCATGACCAAGAAGCATATACGACCATTCAGCTTGTTG
>Ga0209676_1000598_pt1 | contig 53329 bp, 61 predicted proteins | sample AraplaCvi_mLB_r2_FD_184282 | JGI IMG/M metagenome (GOLD analysis project Ga0209676, IMG submission 184282) | Arabidopsis root microbial communities from North Carolina, USA - plate scrape MF_Cvi_mLB_r2 (SPAdes) (version 2) | ecosystem: Host-associated > Plants > Roots > Endosphere | place: USA... | reverse complement strand
ATTTAAGAATCAACAGTACAAATTCTTCTTTGTAAGAATTTGTTTTTTTATTTTCTGAATAGGAGGCGAGATCATGTCAGTACTTCGCAAGGGAGATATTCATATTTCTGACCATTATGTTGCCGTCCAAACAGATTCACCGATGAAGGTCGTATCCTCAGCCGTACATAATCCGGGCTTTGGTTTTTATACTCATTTGATGAATCGTTCAGTGCCCTATACGTATGATGAGCGAAAACCACAGCTAGAATTGCAACGTTTTTTGCAGTCTGAGGGCTTTCCTATTGACAATACGGTGGCGATGATGACGGCAGTCTATGCTCGGTATGCGACAGTCCGTGAATTTACATATGAAGGAATTCATCTTGTCATCATGATTACTGCTGGTCTTGGCAATGCCGTCGATATTACGCGAGCATTTCATCGTCAGGAGCAGTATCATGCGGGGACTATTAATACGTGGGTACTAATAAATGGGAGATTGTCGGATGAAGCATTATTTCAAGCGATGATTTCTACGACAGAGGCAAAGGTTAAGGCACTTATTGATGAGGACATCACTGATCCAACAACGGGTACACAAGCTACAGGTACTTCAACAGATAGCTTGTTGATTGCTTCAACTGAGGAAGGCGACTACCATCAATATGCTGGGCCGATTACGATGCTTGGAAAAATCATTGGCCACGGTGTTTATGAAACGATGCGCGAGGCCATTCAAAAATATAAAAAAGATAAGGAGGAGAATCCGTTATGATAGCACTGGTGATTGCCTGTATCATTGGGCTTGTTTTTGATTTAATAGTGGGTGATCCTCCTAAAATGCCTCATCCAGTACGCTGGATTGGAAAACTCATTCAATCTCATACAGAGTTATGGAATAAAGGAAGAATGAGAAAACTCCGTGGCATGGTGATGGCGCTCGCTGTAGTTGGTACAACGATGTTTGTTGTGACGGCTATTATGCTACTAAGCTATAAGGTTAGCCTGCTATTTGGCATAGTGGTTGAGGGCTTACTTATTGGGATTGGACTAGCACAGCGTAGCTTGAAGGAAGCGGCGATGGCTGTCTATGAACCGCTCGTCAAAGGCGATTTTGCTGAAGCTCGAGTGAAGCTTTCCTGGATAGTTGGCCGTGATACAGAAAAACTTGACGAGGATGAAATTGTTCGTGGTGTTGTGGAAACAGTCTCAGAAAATACGAGTGATGGCGTAACAGCTCCATTATTTTATGCCTTTTTATTTGGTGCTATTGGGTTATGGGGCTATAAAGCTGTTAATACGTTAGACTCTATGATTGGCTATAAAAACGATCAATATAAAGATTTTGGTATGTTTGCAGCAAAGCTAGACGATGTACTTAATTTTATTCCAAGTCGATTAACAGGTTTACTTATGGTGCTAGGGACGAAAAATGAAACGAATGTATCGCTCGGGAAGCGCTTAAAACGGTGGGCACAAGATGCGAAAAAGCATCCAAGTCCTAACAGTGGTTATTTAGAAGCAGCTACAGCTGTTCAATTAGGTGTTCAGCTTGGTGGAAAAAATACATATAAGGGTGTCGTTTCTTATCGAGCAATAATGGGAGAGAAATTAGTCCCTTTAACAAAAGAGCATATTGCAACGTCAGTGATTCATATGCGCATCGCGACCTTGCTCTTTACGCTAGTAATGTTATCAGTGGAGGTGTTAATTTTTGCAATTACCTAATCACGGAGCAAATCCGCAAAATGTTTATCATCAGCTAGGACTTAATATGCCCGAAGAGGTGTATGATTTTAGCGAAAATGTGAATTCGGCAGGGCCACCACCGTTTGTCGAGGCACGTTGGCGGACATTTTATCCGCTCATTCAACGTTATCCAGATCCGGACGGTGAGCCGTTTTTATCAAAGGTGGCAGCTTTTCATGCTGTGCCAAAAGATTCTATATTACTAGGTAATGGTGCATCTGAGCTTTTTAGTGTTTTAGTTAGACGCTACGCCAATAAGCGTGTTATTATCGTACATCCAACTTTTTCAGAATATGAACGAACATTAACAGCTGCAGGCGCTGAAATTGTGCCAATTATTGTGGAGGATATTGTTCACTATACATTGCCAATGGAGCATCTGAAGCGTGAAATGGTGAACGCGGATGCTTTATATATTTGTACACCGAATAATCCAACAGGGGTGCTTCCAAAGAAAGAAAAGCTTCTTGAATTAATCTCTCACGGTGCAAAGGTCAATTGTGAGCTTGTCATTGATGAGGCATTTATTGACTGGGTAGATGAAGCTTATTCATTAATCCAGTATGTGGCAGAAAACCCTCATTTGATTGTCGTTCGTTCGATGACAAAAATGTATGCGATTCCAGGATTACGCCTAGGCTATTTAGTGGCGAACCCGGTAGTTGTTAAGGAGCTAAAGTATATTCTACCGCATTGGAACTTGAATGCCTTTGCCCTCGTTATCGGGACAGGTTGTTTAGATGAACGCGCATACTGTGAGCAAGCCATTGCCTATGCTAAAGATCAACGACAGTCGCTCCAGAGCTATTTACAGGAACATGGTTGCCAGGTGACAAATAGTGTAACGAATTATGTATGTTTTTCATTACCGAAAAATCAGCAAGCAGATACATTTTTTACATATTGTTTATCAAAGGGTGTCGTACTGCGTCATACAAAAAACTTTATGGGCTTAAATGGCGAATGGTTCCGTATTGGGATTAAAGATATTGTAGCTATGACGTATTTACAGAATTGTTTGCAGGCGTGGTTTAACTTCACTCAGCATAAGGCTACCACCTCTATAGATGGTGATATGAATGCTTCTGGTACAAAAGATATCTGTAGCTGACGCTTCGCTTTCGGTACAGAAAACATTTGCTGAAATAGAGGAACTCAGTCTAAGAGCGCCACGTCCTGTGGTAACGACTGAGTGACCAACATCACGTTGGCCCAAAGCCTCCGGCGGATGTTACAGAATCGGAAAGGAATCCTTTGTGCTAGCTCAAAGCCGATTTTGGGACGCAAATATGCCGAGGTATAATTGATTGCAAATAAGGAGTGAGAAAACTGACGACTTTTTATTTAGTAAGACATGGCGAAACGATGTGGAATAAAGAGCGACGGCTACAAGGATGGTTAGATTCGCCGTTATCTGAAAATGGTATTTTACATGCAGAAAAACTTCGTGATCATTTGAAAAATACTAATTTTACAGCGGCATATAGCAGTTCAAGTGGTCGTGCGAAGGAAACGATGCAAATTCTTCTAGCTGATCGACAGCTTCCAATCTATGATGATGGTAATTTACGGGAGATTTTTTTAGGAGATTGGCAAGGAAAAAAAATCGAGGACATCGTGATTTCTCATCCGGATTATGAATTATATACTGATTATCCTGGACAATTCGTTGCAACCCATACGGAAAGCTTTGGTATGGTAACAGAACGAGCAATATTTACGTTAAAGAAAATAGCAGAAAAATATCTCGAAAATACTGTTTTAATTGTGTCACACGCTGTAACGATTAAGTGTATCATTAACGCTATTTTAGGCCGAAGTGTCGATCAGCTATGGACAGAGCCATATATTAATGGTACAAGTGTAACGATTATTGAACTTGTCGATCAACAATGGTTCGTTCATGAGATCGGTAACATTCAACATTTACAATAGGAGGGGAAACCATTGCCACTGATTTTCATTACTGGGGGAGTACGCAGTGGTAAATCCCACTTTGCTGAAAAAGCGGCTGTTACTCACTATCAAACAGAGTCTATGCAAGCACAGCGGCTTATTTATATTGCTTCCGGCGTAGCGTTGGATCGTGAAATGGAGAAGCGGATCATTCGACATCAGGCAGACAGACAAGCGCAAAATATCGAGTGGCTGACGATAGAAGCACCTTATGAAATCGCAGATACTTTGCATAAACTGACTGATGGGGATGTCGTGTTATGGGACTGTGTTACGACGTGGTTAACAAATGCGTTTTACGAAGGTTTTGACGCGGGAACTCCCTGTGTGGAACAACCTGGATGTTTAGAAAAGAAACTTGAGGTTTTAAAAGAGGCGGTAGAGACGTTACTTGAGAAAAGGGTGACGTTTTTTATTGTCTCAAACGAATTATTTGATGAGCCACCATATACGAACGAGGAAGTAGAGTTATACCGGCAAATGCTTGGGGAATTACATCAATGGTTCGTGTCTAAAGCAGATGAGGCGTATGAAATCAATTACGGTGTCGTAAAGAAATGGAAATAATGAATGATGGTTTGAAATGAAAAAGAAGGTAGGCAAGACGATGAAAAATATCTGGCATAGCATACAACTTGCGTTTCAATTTTTTACAGTTTTGCCAGTACATAAAGAAATTCCTTTAACGAAGGCAACGATTACAGGGATGTTCGCCTTTTTGCCATGGATAGGGGCACTCATGGGTACCGCAGTGGCTGCGGTGATCTATGGTTTAACGGAATGGACGGCAAGTAGCGAGGTCTTACTTGCCTTCGTGATTATCGGATTATTTGCCATATTTACTGGTGGACTACATTTAGACGGTTTTATTGATATGGGTGATGCTTATTTTTCCTATCGAGATCGTGAGAAGCGGCTTGAAATTTTAGATGATCCACGTGTTGGTGCGTTTGGTGTGCTTTCAGTGCTATTTTTAGTGCTTGGTAAATTTGTCATACTTCACGAATTATTCGTACAGCAAAAGTTTGAACTGTGGATGCTTCTATTTATTCCGTTATGTACACGAGTAGGTATGAGCTTTTATTTTATGTCGCTTAATTGCTCAAAGGAAAAGGGGCTTGCCTACTTTTTTAAAACACATATTAAGCCGGGTTTACTAATCTGCTTTATGCTTTTAACATTAGTTGTAGCATACAGTAGCTTGTTGTTTGTAACGGGCTTCACAATTGTTCCGTTCGTGTTGATGGCAGTACTAGCGATTGCTTTTTTAATCTTTCGGCAATTTACAGTGCGTAACTTTGGCGGTGTTTCTGGGGATTTACTCGGTGCATCAATTGAAGGAATGGAGGTTGTACTGTGGGTGACGTTGTTACTGTGCGCTTAATGAGACATGCACCAACAAAGGAAAATTTAGAGAAGCGTTATATCGGCTGGACAGATTCCTCATTAGCTGATGCATCTTTACTCTCTATTGTAAATCAACAGGTTACGAAGGTGTATGGGAGTGATTTATTACGCTGTAGGGAAACAGCTGCCCGTTATTTTCCGAATGCAACTTACGTGTCTGATCGAAGATTTCGAGAGTCGAATTTCGGAGAATTTGAAGGGCTCACATATGAGGACTTACAATCCGATCGTCGTTATTGTGCATGGTTAGATGATCCTGTACAGTCTCCACCTCCAAGTGGAGAAGGCTTTGATATGTTTTGTGCACGTGTTTTGGAAGGGTTCGCTACATTACCAAAAGGGGAAGATGTGTATCATCTCGTTGTCCATGGCGGGGTTATTCGAGCGCTACTCGTAGCCTTTGCTCCAACTGAGCAATCTTTTTGGTCCTATCAAACACCGCATGATAAAATGTTTTCTTTAACGTTTACAAGAAGTGCTTGGGAGGAGGGAGCAAGATGCATGTCTTTATCGGAGGAGCCTATAGTGGAAAAACCGACTATGTTATGAAATTACTTGCAGGTCAAAACGTTGAGCTAGTGGATGGCACGCTACCAGATGGCTCTCCTACTTGTGATGTACTAGTTATAAAAAATATAGAGAAATGGCTCGTAACACAATATCTTGAGGAGGATGAACCTCTTGTCAGAACTATTTTGACAAAACTAAAGACCCTTGAAGAAAATTGTGCCTTGTATATAATAGTGACCGATATGGGGCGTGGCGTTGTGCCGATGGACAAACAGGCACGATTATTACGTGATACATGTGGGCGTTTGTACCAGGCTTTATTTGCAGAAGCCGAACAAGTCGTCCGCATTTGGTACGGTATTGGGGAACAAATTAAATGATTTAGTGTCTTGAAGAATTTATATGGTTCTTCAAATAGGGTAGGGATGACGTTTATTGAAGTGAAGGCTGGACGCCCCCAGAAAGCTTTGCTCTGTGCGAAAGCGAAGCGTCAGCAACAAATGTTTTAACTGTGCGACAGCAACAACAAAGCGCCCAACTGGAACGGAAATCAACCTACGTTATAAGGGCGAGCCAAATATAAAAGAAAGAGGAAATGGGATGGATCGACAAAAATTGATGAAATTGACGCTCACTGCCATGGTAGCGGCAATTTGTGCAGTAGGTGCAGTCATTAAAATTCCAACATTTATTACAACTGCTGCGCTTGACTCTGCACCGGCATTTTTAAGCGTTGTATTTTTATCGCCAGTATTAGCTGGTACTGCGGGAGTCATTGGGCATTTTATTTCAGCCTTAACTACTGGCTTCCCTTTTGGACCACTACATATAATTATTGCTGTGGAAATGTTTATCGTTGTATGGATCTTTGGGGCTATGCATAAAAAAGAAATGCATTTCTGGAAATGGCCTGTGGCACTTATTTTAAATGGTGTCGTGGCACCTATACCATTTTACTTTATTATTAGTCCGGCATTTTACTGGACGTCATTGACTAGTCTTCCAGTGGCAACACTCATTAATCTAGTGGTCGTTGCGGTGGCGATGCCAGTTCTGTCGAAGGTGTTTGTGCGTAAGGAAGGTCGAGTACATTGAGAAATGCAATAAAAATAGGTGAGCTCATTGCGACAACCGATAATGCCGCTGCAATTGGCGAAAAGCTACAAGATGTTGTGTCTGCTTCAGATCAGCTTACGGCATACTTTACTGCACGTGTTACATTTTTAGAGCAACTTGCTGCAAATGCTTTACCAAGGCATATTTTACTTGCCAATTTTTCAGGGGATGCTGCATGGTCTCGTTATGTTGCAGGCATTCAGCAGGTTTTTGATGAGGCTGGTCTTTTTTGTCCGCAAATAGACGGTAGTTCAGAGACTAATATGCCAACTTTACAATCAGGTTTGTCAATAACGATGCTTGGGGAGCAGCAGAAACGTACAGCAACTAAGTATGAGCAGCTATGTTGGTACACATATGGCATGCCGCTTGTAGGCAATGAAATCCTTGCACAGCCTGAAGATGTCGCACAGCTTGAACCTATTTTTCAAGCGTGGAAAGAGGGAATCGTACAGCAAGTATGGCCAGTAGGATCAAAAGGTCTACAAGCAGAGTTTAACCGACTTTTTGGTGAGCAACAGGTCAAAAGTTCATTAGATGTTGAGAAAACGGCTGGTCCATGTGCAGTAGTTTTGCTAGGAATAGATCCAGAAAAAGAGCAGCAAGTACAAAAATATTTTCCTAGAAATTTTGAAAAACTACGTAAAACTGCATTGTAATCGGGCTTGCTTCGAGAAAAAATAACACTTTAAAAAATTCAAGGGGCAAAACGCCTATTGCAACTATAAACACTATATGTTAGATTTGTTTAGGAGTTAAAACACAATATATAGTATTTTGGACGAGCGGTACCAAATATGGTTTAAAAGGGAATTCGGAAAAGAGTCATCTTAGGCCGAAGCTGTCCCCGCAACTGTAAGTGCTGACAAATGATGAATAGGCCACTGTAAAGAACGGGAAGGCCATCATTTGGAGGAAGCATGAGCCAGGAGACCTGCCGATTTGTTCAAGACAGCAACACATTCTTCGGGGATTGAGAAGTGGAGGCGAGAGATTTGTCCACTTCTTAGTGTGCATGTCCTTCATTTCCATTTCCGATTTTACTGCGATTACGTAACCGATAAATGTTGCGTGATCGCTTTTTGTGTTGCTGGAGAAAGAAAGGGAGAGAATGTATACATGACAATTCAAATCGAACAGCAAATTGCTAAGCTCAAGAAAAGTTATACGGAGGATGAACTCGAAAGTTTTGTAAGATTATCGGATCGATGGCTACGAAAAAACGACAATGCAACATTTGAAGCATGGGCGGATGCGATGATTTTACAAACGCTTAGCCTAATTGATGAGGAGGAGCCATTCTGGACATTTGTCGCTGCTCAAATTTATTTAGAAAAATTGTATGATCAATTTGCAATGCGCCGTGGCGTTTCAATGCAAGATGTTTATAAAGGTTTCCCGGAACAATTAGCACGCTATACAGAAGCTGGTTTGTATCATGAATGTTTAACAACAAAATATAGTGAGCAGGATCTTCAAGAACTCGCTTCCTATTTAGAATCAAGTCGAGATGAATTGTTTACGTATATTGGCTTAAAAACATTAATGGACCGCTATGTTGTTCGCGATTACACGAAAACACCAGTGGAGCTACCACAGGAACGATGGATGGTCATTGCGATGACCCTGATGCAAGATGAAACTGAAAATCGTTTAGAAAAAGTACGTGAATCTTACTGGGCAATGAGTAATTTATATATGACTGTGGCAACACCTACATTATCAAATGCAGGTAAAACACATGGACAGCTATCTAGTTGCTTTATCGATACAGTAGATGATAGTTTACAAAGTATTTATGACACGAATACAGATGTCGCTACATTATCGAAGTACGGCGGTGGTATTGGTGTTTATATGGGTAAAATTCGTAGCCGTGGCTCATCAATCAAAGGCTTTAAAGGTGCATCTAGTGGTGTTTTACCATGGATTAAACAGCTTAATAATACGGCGGTTTCAGTCGATCAGCTAGGTCAGCGACAAGGAGCTATTGCTGTCTATTTAGATGTTTGGCACAAAGACGTCTTTACGTTTTTAGATTTACGCTTAAACAATGGCGATGAACGTCTGCGTGCCCATGATATTTTCACAGGGCTATGCTTACCGGATATATTTATGGAAACGGTTGAAGAGCGCGGGGAATGGCATTTATTTGACCCACATGAAGTAAGAGAAGTTATGGGCTTTTCACTAGAAGATTTCTACGATGAGAAAAAGGGTGATGGCACTTTCCGTGCTAAATATGCAGAATGTATTGCGAATCCATTATTAAGTCGTGAAGTCGTGCCAGCGATTGATATTATGAAGCGGATTATGCGCTCGCAGCTTGAAACAGGTGTGCCGTTTATGTTCTATCGAGATGAAGTAAATCGCATGAATCCGAATAAGCATGAGGGAATGATTTATAGCTCGAACCTGTGCACGGAAATTTTCCAAAATATGTCGGCTACTGAATTCGAGTCTATTACTCTAGAAGATGATGTCATCGTAACACGTCGCAAGCCTGGCGATTTCGTTGTATGTAACCTATCATCTATTAATCTAGGTAGAGCTGTACCGGCTGGTGTTTTAGAACGATTAATCCCGGTTCAAGTACGTATGTTAGATAATGTTATTGCCTTAAATACAATTCCAGTAAAACAAGCAGAGCGTACGAACTTACGCTACCGTGGCATTGGACTTGGAACATTTGGCTGGCATCATTTATTAGCTTTGAAAGAAATTCAATGGGAGTCTGAGGAAGCTGTAGAATTTGCAGACAAGCTTTATGAGGAAATTGCGTATTTAACGATTCGCGCTTCTAACAATTTAGCATGTGAAAAAGGAGCCTACCCATTATTTGAAGGCTCGGATTGGCATACTGGTGCGTATTTTGACAAACGTGGCTACGACAGTCATAAATGGAATGAGTTACGCGCTGCGGTTGCTGAAAAAGGAATGCGTAACGGCTATGTTATGGCGGTTGCACCGAACTCATCAACATCCATTTTAGCGGGTAGTACGGCTACGATTGATCCTATTTTCCAAAAGAGTTATTCAGAAGAGAAGAAGGATTACAAAATTCCAGTAACAGTACCAGATCTATCACCTGTGACAACTTGGTATTATAAATCTGCTTATTTCATCGATCAAAATTGGACAATCAAGCAAAATGCTGCTCGAGCACGCCATATCGACCAAGGCATTTCACTTAATTTATACGTTCAAAATACGATCAAGGCAAAAGATTTACTAGCATTGCATATGAACGCTTGGGCGAGCGGTGTGAAAACGACATATTATGTTCGCTCAACGTCTGTAGAATTGCTAGAATGTGAGTCTTGCGCGAGCTAGGAGGAAGTAACAATGACAACTATTACAAAACGACAAATTATGGATAAAGAAGCACCAAACCGTTCAACAGGTATTGTGAACGGACGCTCTTCTAACATTTTAAACTGGGACGATGTACGTTTTAGCTGGGCTTATCCTAAGTATAAAAAAATGCTAGGAAACTTCTGGACTCCGTTTGAAATTAATATGAGCAATGATGTTAAGCAGTTTCCACAGCTATCAGCAGATGAACAGGAATCCTTTTTAAAAATCATTGGCTTACTAGCGCTATTAGACAGTGTGCAAACTGATTTTGCAGGGAAAGTAGCGGATTATTTAACAGATTCAAGCTTAAATGCATTAATGATTATTTTAGCGCAACAAGAGGTTATCCATAATCACTCTTATTCTTACGTGCTATCAAGTATTGTGAACAAAGACGAGCAGGATCGTACGTTTGACTTTTGGCGTACAGAGCCAGTGTTAGAACGACGTAATGAGTTCGTTATTAAGGGCTACCAAGCATTTTCGGAGGAGCCAACTGTTGAAAATATGCTAGAAGCGATTGTCTATGATGTGATTTTAGAAGGTTTATTCTTCTATTCTGGTTTCGCATTCTTCTACCATTTAGCACGCAATCAAAAAATGGTAGCCTCGTCAACGATGATTAACTATATTAATCGCGATGAGCAGCTTCATGTCGATTTATTTGTGAAAATTTATCAGGAGCTACTAGAGGAATATCCTGAATACGATACACCAGAACGAGCAGCTCGCGTACAGGAGATCTTCCGTGAAGCGGTTCAGCTAGAAATCGATTGGGCCAATGAAGTAATTGGTGATAAAATTGCTGGCCTTGATGTGGAAGATGTACATGATTATGTCCACTTCTATGCGAACGTACGCTGTAATCAGCTTGGGGTAGAGCGTCCATTTGAAGGTTACCGCAAAAATCCATTAAAGTGGGTAAAAGCGTATGAGGATGTTGACTTAGGAAAAACAGATTTCTTCGAGCAGCGTTCTCGCCAATATGTGAAAGTCAATGTAGAAGATAACGGATTTGATGATTTGTAATACTAAATACACCGCAATGTTGAAATAACATTGCGGTGTATTTTTATTGAGGGTGAATGGGTCAGACTACAATAAACAGTGGGGGCAGGGGGATATATATATAGGAAGTTATTACATTATCGGTAATATTTACCTCGTGCTAGTTTTCATTCTAACATAGAAATAACAGTAAATGAAAATTAGCCCAGAGCTTCCTTATAAGCTATTCGAAAGGATCTGCTACAGTTACCAAAACCTACAAAAAAATCAATCGTGTCCAAAATATTACGAGACCCGAAAAAATAATGCCGCTTGAGAATGTTTTTCAGTTATAATTAAAAATGAATGTGAATTAAAGAACGGAGTCGAAGGAATGCAGGCAATAAAACAGTTAGGAGGGTTTTTAGCGCCCTATAAATTTTTTACCTTAATTGCACCATTATTAATGGTACTAGAGGTAACGATGGATTTACTTCAGCCGACGATTATGCAACATATGATTGATACGGGTGTTGCGAATGGCGATAATCCATATGTGCTGAAAATGTTTGTTTGGATGCTGATCAGTGCGGTATTCGGACTTGTTGGTGGGATAGGCTGTTCCTATTATAGTTCGAAGGCAGCGATCCATTTTGCATCAGATGTTCGTCAGTCACTTTATGAAAAAATGATGACGTATTCGGCAAAGGAACGTGACACTTTTACAACAGGGAAGCTAATTACGATTTTAACGAGTGACGTAGAAAGTGTTCAGCGCGCGTTTATGATGACGTTGCGTATTTTTGTGCGTGGTCCTTTATTATTTATTGGAGCCGTTATTATTGTTTTCGTGACGGCACGTGAGTTATTTTCGATACTTCTTATTATCGTGCCGCTATTAATTATTGCGATGTACTTTTTCACCAAATATTCGGGTGTTCTGTACCGTCGAGTGCAGGAGGCAATTGATCATGTTAATACGAAGCTTCAGGAGAACTTAGCGGGGATTCGTGTTGTGAAGGCGTTCCGTCGTGAAACGCAACAGATTGACCAATTTGGCGCTCTAAATGATACATTAACGAAGCGCTTTATTACAGCCGAGCAAATTGTTGGGGTGCTCGTGCCGTTTACGATGTTCGTTGTCAATCTAGGCATTGTAGCAGCACTTTGGCTTGGGGCCATTAAGGTAGAAGCCGGTGCTTTAAAGGTTGGAGTAATTCTAGCTTTTATTAACTATTTAACGATTATATTAAATGGATTGATGACTTCTAGTATGGTATTGATGCAAATTGCACGTGCGATTCCTTCAGGAGAGCGAATCGTGGATGTCTTAAATAAAGAAGTAGCGGTTAAGGAAGCGGAAAATCCAATTACAGCGTCAATTCAAGGTGCGATTGACTTTCAAAATGTAAGCTATCGTTATTATGAATCGGCTGAGGATGTCCTGAAAAACATTACATTTTCGGTAAAGCCGGGGCAAACGGTAGGTTTGATCGGAAAAACAGGTAGTGGAAAATCAACGCTAGTGAAGCTATTACCACGTTTATTTGATCCGACGAGTGGAGAAATCCTCTTGGACGGAAAGCCTCTAAAGGATTATGCATTATCCACTTTACGCAAACATATTGGTTTTACTTCTCAAAAAGCATTATTGTTTTCAGGTGCAATTGACCATAATATCCGTCTTGGTAAAGAAGATGCAACGTCAGTGGAATTACAGCAAGCTCTAGATGCAGCATGTGCTACTGAATTTGTGAGTCGACTGGATAAAGGTTTAAAGCATGAACTTTCACAGGGGGCGACCAATCTTTCTGGCGGTCAAAAGCAGCGATTAGCGTTAACACGTGCACTCGTAAGACAGCCTACTATTTTAGTGCTGGATGATACAACATCTGCTCTTGATAGTGCCTCTGAAAAACATGTCCAGGAAGCTATTAGCAATCAATATAATGATACAACGACGTTTATCGTGGCGTCTAAAATAGCCTCTATTCAGCAGGCAGACCTAATTTTAGTAATAGATGACGGCGAAATTGTTGGTCAAGGCACACACCAACAATTATTACAGAATAATAAATTCTACCAAGCGATTTACGCTTCACAGCAAAAGGCTGGTGTACAATAATGAGTCAAAGTCAACCGAAGCAAATGAATTTTGGACGTGGACCACGTATGGCTGGACCAGCTGAAAAGGCTAAAAATCAAAAAGCTACGATCAATCGTGTGTGGCATTATGTAAAGCAGCAAAAAATAGGGCTTTATTTCTCAATATTCTTTGTAATAGCTTCTACATTTTTAAGTTTAGCAGGACCGTACTTAATTGGGCATATCGTCGATGAATATATTATGAAAAAAGATATTGCTGGTACGATTCGTCTTGGTATTGTGCTAGCAGTTATTTATACAGCTGCATCAATTTTTACGTGGCTTCAAACATATGTCATGATCCATGTGGCGATGAAAACAATTCGTACATTACGTCTGGAACTGTTTAAAAAGCTACAAACATTAACGCTTAGATTTTTCGATCAGCGAGCACTTGGTGATCTAATGAGCCGTGTGACAAATGATATCGATAATTTAAATACAGCACTTGCACAAAGTGTGACACAAATCGTGTCGTCGGTCTTAACGGTAATCGGTGTTAGTATTGCTATGTTCTCGTTAAGTTGGCAGCTAGCAATCGTGACGCTGACTATTATTCCTTTAATTGTTTTTACAACGAAGCAAATTGTTAAACGTAGTAGTAAAAACTATGCGGCCCGCCAGCGTGATTTAGGTAAGCTGAACGGTTATATTGAGGAAATGATTACGGGTGCAGAGGTTGTGACGCTTTTTGGGACAGAACAGCAAACAATTGAGACGTTCCATAAGCAAAATGAAAATCTTCGTCACTCGGCACAGCAAGCAGAAATTACTTCAGGACTACTAGGGCCCATTAATAATTTTATGAATAACTTAGGCTTAGCTGTTGTTATTGGCACAGGCGCATTTTTATCGTTAAAAGGGATCGTTTCAGTTGGGGTTATCGCCGCATTTGTCACGTATACACGTCAATTTTTCCGTCCATTGAATCAGTTATCTAATCTATTGAACACCTTCCAGTCGGCGATTGCAGGGGCAGAACGAGTCTTCGAAATTTTAGCTGAACCTTCGGAAGTAGCGGATAAAAAGCATGCTATTGATTGCCAAAGCCTAAAAGGAGATGTGACATTTCACAATGTTTCCTTCAGCTATTTGCCAGAGAAGCCGGTACTGAAAAATATAAGCTTCCAAGCGAAGAAAGGTGAAACGATTGCACTTGTTGGTCCAACGGGATCAGGGAAAACAACGATTATCAATTTATTAACTCGTTTTTATGATGTGGATGCAGGTGAAATTTTGATTGATGGTCATAATATCGAGGATTATAAAATGGCAACAATCCGTCAAAGAGTGGGTGTTGTCTTACAGGATACGTATTTATTCTCAGGAACGATTCGTGAAAATATTCGTTTCGGTAAACTTGATGCTACAGATGAAGAGGTTGAAGAAGCGGCGAAAATCGCGAATGCCCATAATTTTATTAAACATTTACCAGCACAATATGATACACCTGTACAGGCAGGTGGGGCAAACTTAAGTCAAGGTCAACGTCAATTACTAGCTATTGCCCGGGAAATTCTTGAAAATTCAGATATTTTAATTTTGGATGAAGCTACATCCAGTGTGGATACGCAAACAGAGGTTGATATTCAAAAAGGTCTCCAGCATTTAATGCAGGGGCGCACAAGCTTTGTTATTGCACACCGCTTAAAAACAATCGAAAATGCCGACCAAATCCTTGTTATTCAACAAGGTGAAATTGTGGAGCAGGGCAATCACCAGCAGCTTATGCAAAAACAAGGAATTTATAGTAATCTCCAGCAAAAACTCTTACTGGAGCAAGTGGAATAAGAGTAAGAGGGCTGTCTCGTAAGTATGAAAAAACTTATGAGACAGCTTTATTTTTACTATTGTGGAAAGAATCCGGAAATGTTATGATACATCAAAATTCAACTTTAGAAGGTGAGGCTTAAAAATGTACGAATTAAAAACAAAAGAAACGGATGATAGTGTTATTGAATTTATTGAAAAACGTGGATCATCCAAAAAAGCGTGAAGATGCTTATCGACTATTGGATATATTTGCTGAAGTCACAGGGGATGAAGCGAAAATGTGGGGGCCAAGTATTATAGGATTTGGCAAATATCATTATAAATATAAATCTGGACATGAAGGCGATGCACCTTTAGTTGGATTCTCTCCCCGAAAAGCTAAAATCAGTTTATATTTTGCACCAGGTGACAGTGAGCGAGACAATTTATTAAAGGTTTTTGGTAAACATACAACAGGAAAAGCTTGTGTTTATATAAATAAACTAGCGGATATTGATGTGGAAATATTAAAGTCGCTCATCCAACGATCTGTATCCTTTTTACAAGAGAGCTATCCCGATCAATAATTAAGCGCTGTCTAAGTGGAGTAAAACACTTTTAGACAGCTTTTTTTAGCTTATCACCGAAAAATTAATTAGAAATTTATTTTTATTGTTTATCCTTTCATTATCAACTGAAAGGAGCATTTTATGAAAAAACTTTTAAAGAAAATAGTTATCTACTTTATAGCGGTCATGCTTATTGGACTAGTGGGGATATTTAGTTATCATCGTTATCAGCTAAGTAAAGAATCCAAACTTCTAGGCAATAAAGGAACACTAATTGAGGTTGATCATCAAAAAATCAATGTTTATACGGAGGGGGATGGTCAAGACACTTACGTTTTCATGGCAGGTTCAGGGGTTGCGGCACCCATTTATGAAATGAAAGGGCTGTACAGTAAATTTTCGCATCAACATAAAATCGCTGTTATAGAAAGAGCGGGGTATGGGTATAGCGGTGTCTCGAATGATGAACGACATATTGATACAATTTTAGTGCAAACGAGAGAAGCGCTCTTGAAAAGTGGAAATAAGCCTCCTTATATATTAGTACCGCATTCTATTTCGGGGGTTGAAGCTATTTATTGGGCACAAAAATATCCTGAAGAAATAAAGGGAATCATTGCGCTTGATATTGGTTTGCCTAGTCAATATGTGGAGCATGAAATGGGGGCAGTCGACTACTGGACTATTAAAGGAATGAATTTGCTAACGAAATTAGGCGTACATCGATTAACACCTTCGAAAGTGTATAATCCAGAAGTAATGAAGCAATCGTTTTTATCTAAGGAAGAAAAAGAAATTTATAAAGCACTATCCAATAAAAATACTTTTAATAATGATATGAAAAATGAGTTACTACAAGTGTACGAAAATAGTTTAAAATCAGAAGAGCTTCCGAAACCAAAAGACACACCGATATTATTAATAGATGCGATTGCTGAACAAAATAAAGATTCGCAATATACGAAGTACCATAGCAAGAAATATGCGGAATTTGCTGAACAAATCAACATAGCGGATGTGAAAGTATTAAGTGGCACTCATAGTATCTATTTATATAAACCTGATGAGATTTATCAGCTTGCTATAGATTTTATGAAAACTAAAGTTGACAACAAAGAAAGGTCGAGGGAATGAAAGGATTTACGATTTTAATAGTAGAAGACGACCAAATGATTGGCGATTTGATGCAAAAAATACTACAACGTGAAGGCTATGACGTTGTATGGAAAACAGATGGTCGAGAAATGATGACCATGATTCATCAAATCGATTTAGTCATTATGGACATTATGCTCCCAGGGGAAGATGGCTATCAGCTGACAAAGAACATTAAAAGCCTAGGCTTGAATATCCCCATTATTTTTTTATCTGCTCGCAATGATATGGAGAGCAAGCTGCAAGGCTTAACCGTTGGGGAAGATTATATGACAAAACCATTTGATCCGAGAGAGCTTCTTTTAAGAATGCAGAAAATGCTAGAGCAGCAGTATGGTACATTTACACAGATCCAACATCTATTGATTGATAGCGAGCATCGTAAATTATTTAAAAATAATATACATGATGAAGTAGCATTGACTGCGATCGAACGTAAAATCTTCTTTTATTTATATGAAAACAAGGATAGGGTGTTAACGAAGGAGCATTTTTTTGACTATTTATGGCCGCTTGAAGATCGTAATCAAAATATTATCAATGTCCACATCAAAAAGATTAGAACGAAAATGAATGATACATCAGGTACCATCCTACAAAATATTTACGGAGAAGGGTATCGTTTAAATACCTACATAAAGAAATGACATTAAAAACAAAATATCGATTATTATTATTTACCGCCATCATCAGTGTTCCAATTGTCTTGTTAGGGATTAGTGTGTCGATGTCTATTATATATGACTTCGTTTTTAAAACTAGAAATAAAGGCACTCCATTCCATGAATCTTTCGCCTATCCAACGATGCTGATCGTGTTCTTTCTATCATTATGTTTGCTAGCGTTTTTATTTTCGAAATCAATCAATTCATTACTAACGAAAATTAATATGCTCAACAAAACGATTCGTGACTTAGCGAGCAATGAAAGAACACCGAGTACATTAGCTGTTGGCAGTGAGGATGAAATCGGACAGCTAATTCAGTCCGTTAACATACTAATTGAGCGAACTACTTACCGGGAATTAGAGCTTCAACAACAGCAGGAGCTGCAAAAAGAGCTATTACAAAAGCTAAGACACGACATAAATACACCGTTAACAGCGATCCGTTTACAATTATTTTATTTAGAAGATACGTTTAAGGAACAACCGAAATTAGTAGAATCCTTGAATGAGCAAATTCAATACATCGCTAGCTTAACAAATGAACTAAATTGGCAGTCCCTAGATACAATGGAGAACTCTTATATCGTTCAGGAAGAAGTGCAACTTACGCTATTGTTTGAAACGATGATCAAAAAGTGGAGCTATTTATATCGAATGCAAAACATCGAATTAATCTATCATCTAGAGGATTGCCATGTAATATGGACGAGTAATGCACTATGGCTTCAACGAATGTTTGATAATGTGTTCCAAAACACATTGAAACATTCAAAAGCTACAAAGCTCGAGATCACCATTAAAGATCAAAAGGTTTTCATGATAGACAATGGCACTGGCTTTGACCAAAGCCGTGTAAGCGAAGGCCTTGGCTTGAAGATCATTGATGACATCGCTAGAATTCTGCAAGTCAACTATACACTCAACTCGAACGAAGAAGGGACCGAATTTTGTTTGACTAAATAAATCGCTTGATTCTTTGATTTTATTGAGCGGTGGGCGATAATTTTGAAAAAGTTAGGTGATAAATAAAAAAGGGTATTTTATAAAGGCTGTTTTCGAAAAGATTGTTGCCATTCAACTAACGGAGCAGGAATGCTGGAGAGATGTCTGCTCTATACAATCGAATTAAGAAATTAAACAATTTTGATCCAGGACAAGAAGGTTTGAATGATTCCCTAAAACAAATTCTCCAAGGGTTAAATAGCATTGTTTTAGGAATTGGGAAACTCAGAACCAAAGCAAGTGATTCACACGCAAGAGAATATAAGCCTAATGAACACCACGCTCGATTGGCAGTAAATTCTGCAATGACATTTACCTTTTTTATTATTGAATCATATTCTTATCAACAAAATTAAGAATGATTAAGATTTTTTGGCTATAAAAAAGCGAACATAACCATTAGGAAATGCTCGCTTTTCTTTTATTGAGGCTGTTTTCGAATCTGTATACATGTAAAAGGACAAATAGTTTTGGACAACTTTTGCTCAGGATCAATGATATTGACCTTGATTTGAGAACAAATCTAAAGAGCATGTTTTGAAAAAAAATGATCAAAACATGCTCTTATCTACGTTACTTACAGTAAACCAGCCTTACAAAAACATTAAAGCATTATTCATTTACTGGGTAAAATCGAGATAGTCTACAACCTTCTAGTTCTTCTAACTGCACATTATCTACGATTTCCTTCGCAACTAATCGACTAATAACAGGAGATAACGTGATTGCGGAATGCATAACTGCTAAATAAAGTCCTTTTATTTGATCATGAAAACCAACAATGGGGTAGCCGTCTTTAGGCATTGGTCGCTCTCCTACTTGAATACTATCTAGCTCAAGATATTCTCCGTTTTTTAAATCATTTCGAAGGATATCAAAAGCTCTTCTTCCAACCTCTTCCGGTCCATTTTCTCCATGGTCATCCAAATAATCTTCAGCAGCAATTATAGTAGTATCAGATAATTGTCTTGCCTCAAATCTTGAATTAGAAATTAATGTGTGAATAAGCTTTTTTGGAGATTTCATACGAATAATAATAGAAGGTGATGCTTCAACAGGAACATCAATACTAAGAGGCTTACAAAGCTCAGGTAAAGTTGTACCAGTTGCCAATACAATGACATCTGATTCTATATACCCTTTTGAAGTATGTATGCCAACAACTTTAGCGTCCTCCTTTTTAATTTGTGTTACTTTTGTGTCGAACAATATATTTACCCCATTTTCTTGCGCTTTCATTACTAAAAGATTCGTTAGAATATTAGGGTCTATTGCACCTTCTTTAAAAGCATATAGAGCTTCCTTTGGATATTCTTTTAAATGAGGTTCTAAGTCCGATACTTGCTGGCGAGTTATTTTTTCTATATAAGATTTATGGATGTTTACAGGAATTCCCCATGAAAGGGAGCCGTTCCAATCTACCTTTAATTCTGGGATCTCTTTTTCTAATACATGATATTCTGCTAATGACCCGTCATACAAATGTTGGAACACGCCCTGAAGGATTAATCCAAGCAAAGGAAGTTGTTGTTACACCACATCCTGCTTTTGAATGGCTCTCAACTAAAGTGACATCCTGATTTTTCTTTGATAGATTATAAGCAATAGATGCACCAACAATCCCTGCACCAACAATTATAACTTTTTGCTTTTTAGTCAATACTTTCCCCCCTTGTTCTATTTGTATAATTTATAGTATACGTTTAATCGTCTAAACTCAATTTCCCCTCTTGCTCTATTAACAAAATTGCAAATACTGTGAATTGTTTAGAGACGGATGCGAGATTAAAATGTATTTTGTTGTTATCAATAGTTTTTTTATCGATTCTAAACCAATATAAGAGTTTGGAAGTTATTGCCTTTATTATACAAAGTCCAGACATTCTTGTCTTTAATTTTGGACAGGAATGTCTAGACAAAAACAAGAATGTCTAAAAGTTCTTGTCCACGTACATTACAAAGGATATTTAAATAACAATAATAATATAATTAAAAACAATACATATTTATCGCAAAACGATAAAAAGCGTGTTAAATTTATAATGTTATTAAATAAGTGAGGTGCATAATATGAAGGTTAAACGAGGTTCAACGACTTTCTTAAAGGTAATTATTTTTCTGGCTGGAATTGCAGTACTCGCTTTATGTATATTTTTAGTACCCCATATAGCGAATTTCGCATCAAAAATGTATCCAAGTATTTCCCTGATGAATTATCTCATTTTCATCGTGATGTATGGATCGGCTGTGTCTTTTTACTTTGCTCTCTATCAGGCTTTTAATCTTTTACGGTACATTGACGAGAGCACAGTGTTCACGGAATTATCTGTAAAGGCGTTAAAGAACATAAAGTGTTGTGCGATCATAATCAGTAGTTTATATGTATTAGGTTTGCCAATCTTCCATTTGATAGCAAAGAAAGTTGACCCTCCTATTGGAATAATGGGACTCATCATCATTTTTGCTGCGTTGATTATCGCCGTTTTCGCTGCTATCCTCCAACGGCTTCTACAAGAAGTGATTAATATAAAATCAGAAAATGATTTGACGGTCTGAGGTGGATGATATGGGAAAAATGAGCGGAACGGAGCTTTCGGAGAGGGTTGGATTTACTATTGCGAATCCTTCTATTTTGAAAAATGGGAAAGCAAAAGCGGTTCGTTTTTTCAACATTAGAAGCGATATGTAAGACTTTGGATTGTCAGCCAGGTGATATTTTGGCGTACAAAGGTGAAGAAGAGACACTTAATAAAAAGTAAAACAAAAACCATTGGGTCAATAATGGTGAGGTGCTGAAATTGGATGAAAGTATTTTAAAACATCTTATTGTAATTGAAAAAGAAAAGATTTTCGTATTTTGAAATAAAATGTAAATTTAAGAGTTATTCCGATAAATTGTTTTAGATCCTATCGAACTAGCTTCGTTCGATAGGGTCTTCCAACAAGGACTCAATAACATGTTTTAATTGAAAAATAGAAGATTGTTGACTTTCGTTCTTCTTGTAAATAAAGACAGTTTCGATGATTTTGTTTAACTGTGGCAAATCGTAATAATGAATGTTGGAGTAGTTATAAAGATCAATTAGTTTCGTATTTAGCACAGCTATCGTATTGTCTATTTGTAGGAAATCAAGGATACTACTTACCGATTTTATTTCTTTCATTGTAAATGGTACTTGATTTTTATTTAACCATTCCACCATTGCACGAGTATACATACAGCCTCTGCTCAACACAAGTAATGTAATAAGTGAACCTTCCTCAAAATTAATAATATGTGAGTTGTTCGAAATGACTTCGAATGTTTCTGAGGCAATCCTGTCATAATTTAAATCAGGGTAGTGTTTAATAGGATTACTCGTCAGTGCACAATCCGCTTCAGCATTATGTATTTTTTCATTTAAGGAAGTGCTTGATTCCACAGTGAAATCGACATCTAACGGAATATTATTGATCTGTAAGGCATTCATAATGGAAGCGCCATAAATTTTGATCGTTGTATGAGAAGTGCCGAAGTTAATTTTTGAATTTGTTTGTGCTGAACCGATCTCTTGTAAAAATTCATCGTACTCCTGTGTCATTAGCTTTAAAAATTTTAAATATTGTGTCCCTACATTTGTAATCTTTAAGCCTTGCGGTGTACGCTTAAACACTTCCTGACCAATTTCTATCTCCATTTTCTTCACTTTAGAGGTTAAGGCGGATTGCGTATAATTCGTTATTTCAGCGGATTTACTAAGGTTTTGCCTCTCCAAAATCTCTATTTTTAATGCTATTTCTTCTATGTTCATATTTGTTTGTCACACACCTATAAAATTTTTTGATAGCCACTATCACTTTCCTCCATTTTACGCATTCATAGGGGAAGCGTAAACTCAAATATGTAATCATTGTAAGAGCATTGGAGGAATTTTTATGAATACATATTTTAAATGGGTTATCGTATTAGTAGCAACGCTGTCTCAAACTGCGGCGACTTTTGTGACGTACGGCATGGGGCCAATCGCCACATTTTATCAAATTGAATGGAATTTATCCTCGCTACAAACAGGTTTTATTGTTTCTGCGGTTAATATTGGTCCAATCTTTTCGATGATTCTGTTCGGCTATTTTATGGATAAAAAAGGGGAAAAACAAATCATCGCTTGGGGTTCGATATTATTAGGACTCTCGGCTTTACTACTCATGTTGGTTAATAATTATGTGGTGTTGTTATTTTTATTATTAATCGTAGGGGTATGGTACGGCAGTGCGCAAACCGGGGGGAGTACGGCCATCGTGAAATGGTTTCCAGACAAACATCGCGGGCTGGCGATTGGCATCCGACAAACAGGCATTCCAATCGGTGGAGCGCTAGCATCAGTTTTTCTCACATATATGTACCATCATTATAGCCTGTCATCGGTTCATCTTGTGCAAGGATTCGTAGCAATTGCTGGTGGACTACTCTTTTTACTAATTTATCAGGAGCCTAAAGAACGTGTAGCAGTAGCTGCAACGTCTGTCACTTTTAAAGAGAAGCTCATGGCCATTAAAAATAATAAAGGTTTATATCCAATCTATATTGTAGGAATCGTAATGATGACTTTACAAATGATCCTCGTTGCCCATTTTATGAGTTATTTACATCAAGAGGGAGGTTATTCCTTAACGGAAGCGGGGCAATATTTAAGCCTTATATTAATCGGTGGGATGATTGGCAGGATAGCTATTGCTTGGATTAGTGATCAATTTTTTGCACAGAAGCGGGAATATTTTTTAATGATAGTAATGGTTAGTGCAGTTATTCTTACAGTCATATTGCCGTATATGATACATGCGAAATTGTTGATGCTATTATTTAGTTTTATTTTAGGATTCATAGCACTTGGCTGGTATTCATTATTTATCGCCTGTGTGACCGAGCAATCGAATCCACAATATGTGGGTTTAACTGTAAGTGCTGCTTTGACGCTAAATCAATTTTTTATTGTCATCGCTCCTACATTATTTGGATTCATGGTCACTTTTTTCTCTAGTTATCAATTGTCCCTGGATATTGTCGCAGCCTTTGTAGCGCTAGGTGCGATTAATTTACATAGGTCTACTAGAACTACAAAGATTAGTTCAGAAATCTTGAAACAAATTAAATGAGTGACGTAGATTATTCGGTTCACATTCAGTTCATAAACTTGTTGTATTATCCGTATATAGACAAATTTCTATAAAACTGATGGTAATGAATGAGGGAGGAATAGTATTGGGGAATGTGAATAGAATGAAAAGCCCGTTAGAAAATAATGAGTGGGCTATTGAAGCACGTGGCCTAGTCAAACATTTTGGAGAAAATCGGGCTGTTGATGGTGTCGATCTAAACGTCCGTGCCGGCACTATCTATGGTGTACTTGGTCCTAATGGAGCGGGTAAAACGACGACTATTAGGATGCTAGCGACTCTTCTAGGAGCAGATGCTGGGTCGGCACAAATATTCGGTTATGACATAGCGAAAGAGCCACATATTATACGTCAATTAATTGGCGTCACTGGTCAGTATGCTTCAGTTGACGAGTCACTTAGTGCAACGGAAAATTTAATTATTTTCTCTCGTTTGCTAGGATTGGGACGTACAGAGGCCCGAAATAAAGCAGCTGAATTACTGGAAGAGTTCGGATTATCAGAAGCAGCTAAACGACCTTTGAAAAATTTTTCTGGAGGAATGCGTCGTCGCCTGGATTTGGCAGCCAGTCTGATCGCACAGCCACCCTTAATTTTCTTAGATGAGCCGACGACAGGGCTAGATCCACGTACACGTAATCAAATGTGGGATACGATTCGTCGTTTAGTAGATACGGGGTCAACTGTATTGTTAACGACACAGTATTTGCAAGAGGTAGATGAGCTGGCAGATCGGCTTGCGGTTATAGATCATGGGCGTGTTGTTGCGGAAGGGACAGTCGATGAGCTAAAAGCATCTGTTGGTACTTCATCCTTACATTTGAGCATTCAAAATACACAGGAAATGTTGGCTGCTCGTGAAACAGTAGAACACATTCTTCAAGTCAAAACAACCATCTCCAAGGATATCGGGAAAATTACTGCCCCAATGGCAGATGTTGATCTAGTTACGGATTTACTGATTGCCCTTCGTCAAAAAGGAATTCAACTGGACGAGTTCAGTGTACAGAAACCGACCTTAGATGAAGTATTTTTAACAATCACAGGTAACAATGTGAATGAAAATGGTCCCCAACTAGAGGAGGAAAAAGTATGAAAAGTAATACGATAAAACCACTAGTTGGACGTGGATTGTTACGCAAGCCGAGTATCAACCAATCGATAAGAAATTCGCTCACGATGGCCTACCGAGGTGTCCTAAAAATTCGACGTACGCCTGAGCAGTTGTTTGATGTAACGCTTCAGCCGATTATTTTCACGCTGATGTTCACCTACATTTTTGGGGGAGCCATTTCGGGGAATGTACAAAACTATTTGCCAGTCATTATTCCAGGAATTCTCGTGCAGACTGTTATCACTACCTCAATCGTTACAGGTGTTCAATTACGAGAAGATATGGATAAAGGAGTGTTCGACCGATTTAAATCATTACCGATCGCACGCATTGCGCCATTGGCAGGAGCCTTATTAGCCGATACCATTCGTTATACAATTGCAACGGTACTTACTTTTACTATGGGATATATTATGGGATATCGACCAGAAGGTGGATTAGAACACGTTGTACTTGCGGGGCTTTTAGTCATTGTCTGTGCCTGGGCAATAAGCTGGATCTTTGCCTTCTTTGGTGTCATTGCTCGAACAGCTTCAAGCGTACAGGGAATTTCGATGCTAGTATTGTTTCCACTAACATTTCTTTCGAACGCTTTTGTTCCAGCAGAAACTTTGCCAGATTTCTTACAATGGTTTGTGAAAATTAATCCGATTTCGCATCTCGTGACGGCTGTCAGAGAACTGACGAATTCAGGAACAATAGGTTGGGATTTATCGGCCTCACTTATTGGAGCTGCTGTGGTTGTCGCCATCTTTGCACCACTAACAGTGAAAGCGTATATGCGTAGAACATAAAAAAATCTTTAAGAAGTGTGTTATGAGTAATTAATTGTCAAAACACACTTTTTTATTTCTTAGGAGCTAAAGCTATAAATGTTGTTAATTCTAATAATAGGATAAAATGTAGGGTAAAGGCATAAGTTCAACAAACGGAGGAATGCAATGATGGATAATGAAAAAAGTTCGATTTGGATTGACGCAAGTATTGCTACAGTTTGGCGGGCTGTTACAGAGGAGGCGCAATTGTCGCAATGGTATGCTCCAAATTCAACTTGGGAAATCCCTAAATTAGAGGCTGGAGAAGAGATTGTTTTCACGTTACTGCCAAATGAACAGAATCAGCTTGCAGAGAAATTACCGATGGTGTTGACGATCAAACAGGTAACGCCGAATCGAGAATTTTCATTTTACTTAGGTATAGAAGAATCACGGATCTCTATTTTATTAGAGGAAGAACAAAATGGCACCACGGTCACTTTTAATATGAGCGGTTACAAGGATTCTCTTGCTAACTTAAAGGCTTTAGTGGAGAGTGATATCCTTTAACTTATAAGTTTCATGAAGAAATTGATTTTTTCATGAAACTTTTTTATTGTTCAGCAGTCTAACTGTAAATGCTTTTATGGGGGCGAGCAACATGTTAAAAGAACAGAAGGACGCTCACTTATCAAGAGCTATGACAATGTACGGAGATTATTTACTGCGAGTATGCTATACATATATTCAAGATTGGACAGTCGCTGAGGACTTAGTACAAGATACATTTGTTAAATACTATGAAAAAATGGAACAATTTCGTGAAGAAGCTTCTGTCAAAACCTACTTATATCGCATTGCCATTAACAAGTGTCATAGTTATCTTTCAAGCTGGCGCTATAAAAAATACAAGTCATTGATTATTGGAGCAAATTAAAGAGCCTATCCGATAATCCTGAAGAGGAAGTATTGATGGGAGAGACGGATGCATTGCTAGTAGCATCGATTGAAAAACTTCCGACGAAATACAAAGATGTACTACTTCTATTTCACTTTGCAGAGTTTTCCTTAAAGGACGTTGCAGATCTGCTAAAGCTACCAGTAAATACGGTGAAAACACGATTAAGACGAGCGCGTCAAATGGTTGGCTTCACGCTATTGGAGGAGGGATTCGAATATGGATCAGATTCGTAATGCCATGAACAAAATGTATAAGGAAGGTAAATTCTCTGACGAAAGCCAAGTAAAAACGTTTCAAAAAATTAATCAAATAACGAAGAAGCGAACACCAGTCATCCCGATTATCCTAACAGTAGTCGTAACAGCTTGTTTGCTCATTGGCTTAAAGATGATACTCTTCCAACATGATAGCCAACCAATGACGACGGTGCTTACAGATTCAAATCTTTATCCAGAAAAGTCTGGAAGGGTGAAAGACTATAGCTCATTGGCACGGCCATGGATGGTAGTAGGATTAGTAAGTGCTGTCTTTTTATTTGTTTTCGCCATATTTGCTTTCATGAAAAATTGGTTTTGGCATGTATTACTATGTATCATCATTATTATAGCTATTTTAGGGAATATGTCTGAACGTATCGGTTATCGTGTTTACGTACAGAATGAAGCAGACATTCAGAATACTATAAAATGGGGTCCTAATCCTAGTATGAAATTAAATGACATAATAACGATTCGTCAATATAGAATGGGCTATTTTTCAAATGAGCCTTATCAATGTATTTCCATTTTCAAGCATGATGGAAAAGGCTATGCATTAGAATTCTACTTAGTGAGTGAAGAAAATAAAATGAATGATGCTGTTTATTTAAAAGACATTCACCAAATTGTTATTCCATTACTTAACAATCATAACGTTGAAAAATTAATAATAGATACTGGAGATGAGCGAATTGAGAAGGCAGTCGATTCGAATGATGCGCAATTAGTATCAGTCCCTCTTAAATCAGAAATAGCGGTGATACATGCATTGGATCATGAAGGAAATACGTATATTCTTTATAATGCTTCACAAATTTTTACCTATCCATATTCAAAATACTAGTTCACTTTTTTTGAAAGGTGACATATCCATTATATAAATACTCACTACGTCTTAGGTCTTAGAGTAATTTAAAGCGGAGGGTCGTTTTTATATATGACAGTTCCTATATAATGAATTTATTGGAATATTATATAGTAGGAGGAAAAACCATTGAAAAAATTTATGGGACTTGGTTTGGTTATAGGCGCTTCATTCATTGCGTTATCGGGGTGTAACTCAGTCATACCAGGCAAAACCAAAGATGAAACGATCTTAGTGGAAAAGGATAAAGCGGAGAAGTTAGATGTTGATTTACAACTTGGTATTGGAGAAATAACAGTTAAGAAGGGTGCCAACGATTGGGTTGAAGGTACTGCTCAATACAATATCGATAAACTAGCACCGAAAGTAAAATATGATTTACGCGGCCAGACAGGTAGAGTAACGATTGATCATAAAGGTTCTACTAACGTGCGTTTAGGGAAAATAAAAAATATATGGGATATCGAACTGAATGATGATATTCCTATGGATCTCTCAATCGAAACAGGAGCATCGGATGCAGAGCTAGATTTACAAGGGTTGCATCTGGAAAAATTAAATATTGAAACAGGCGTTGGCGATCTCGATGTAAATTTAGGAGGCGATTGGAAAAAAAGCTTCGAAGCGGATATTGAAACAGGTGTTGGGGACACTACTGTCATATTACCATCAAAAGTTGGGGTAAAGCTTACGACGGAAAAAGGTCTCGGTACATCAAATATAGAAGGTTTCATTTCCAAAGGCAAAGGGGTTTATGTAAACGAAGCGTATGATAAAGCGGATGTAAGAATAGAGGTCAATTCGGAAATCGGAGTTGGCGACATTACATTTAAATTGGATAAATAAAGAAAATTTTAGTAGGCTACTTTATATGAAGTAGTCTATTTTTTTTGTAGATACATAGGGACGGATAGAAAGACGATCAAAGTCGTGGATAGAGCGAACGAAAGCGTGGATAGAAGAGCCGAAGTCGTGGCTAAAGCGAACGAAAGCGTGGATAGAACAGTCAAAGTGGTGGATGGAGCGAACGAAAGCGTGGATAGAAGAGCCAAAGTCGTGGATAGAGCGAACGAAAGCGTGGATAGAAGAGCCAAAGTCGTGGATAGAGCGATCGAAAACGTGGATAGAAGAGCCGAAGTCGTGGATAGAGCGATCGAAAACGTGGGTAGAAGAGCCGAAGTCGTGGATAGAGCGAACGAAAACGTGGGTAGAAGAGCCAAAGTCGTGGATAGAACGAATAAAATGCACGATGGAAGAACCGAAGTGACGGTGCCCGCCCGGAGTCACTTATTTTATTTTTAAAAAGAATTTTATCAAAGTGAAACCTTTTCATAGAGTTATTGACTCTAAGTATTGAAAGGAGGGAACAGCGTGGAACATGACTTATCGATCGTCAAACAGGCTATTGCAGGGAATAAGGAAGCGTTTGAGCAGCTACTTATTCTAGAGGAAGAAAAATTATTTTATACTGCGCTTTCTTATGTTGGTCAAAAAGAGGATGCTTTGGATGCGATTCAAGAAGCAGCGTGTAAAGCCTTTCTAACCGTTCATCAGCTAAAGCATCCAGAATTTTTTTCTACATGGCTGTTTCGAATTTTAATACATGAGTGCTACAGGTTACTAAAAAAGGGGAATAAAATCATCCCCTATGAAGAAAGTGAATTATTAAATCGTTTACAGGAGCAAGAAAATGTTATGGCGAATCCAATCGATTTATCGGAATCCATACAGCAATTGAGTCATTCTCAGCAAATGGCCATCATTTTATTTTATTATCACGATTTACCGATTAAAGACATAGCAGAAGTAATGGAAAAGCCAGTTAGCACTATTAAAACGTATTTGCATCGTGGAAAAAAACAATTAAAGCGAGAATTAGAAAGGAGTGCATCATTGAATGAAAAAGCTATTTAATGAAAACGGTACCCTTCCGGAATTCCCAAGAGATGAGGTACGAGCAGCAATTAGCAAAGGAATCCAACAAGCAGAGGAGCAAACAAATATGAGTCAAGCCCCTATTCAAATAAAAAGAAAAAGTAAACGTAAACCGTTATTATATGTAGCAAGTGCGGCAGCAGCATTTTGTATTATGGTAGGTTCAGCCGCTTATGTATCACCAACATTCGCAAGTACATTATCACAGCTACCAATCGTCGGTTCGGTATTCAGTAACTCTGGTTTCCTTGGGTTAAAACAAGCTAGTGAACAAGGGTTATCAAGCACTATTGGAGAAAAACAAACAATTAACGGTATTTCCGTAACAATTGATGAAGTCCTTTATGACGCGTCAAATATTACGGTAGGACTTACAATTGATTCTGAAAAGGAATTGAGTGCTGAGTACTTCGGGGCAGGATTTGACTTTACTATTAATGGTAAAAACCCTAAAGTAAGTTCTGGTGGCTATGGTGAAAAAGTTGTAAGTCCAACGGTTCGTACAGGCATCGTAACATTAGAAGTGAAGGAGGACATGCCGGATTCCTTTGAAATGGGCCTATCGTTAGAAGGGAAAGAAGGGGAAAAGTGGGAGTTTACGGTTCCTGTTAAAAAGATTACGGATATTATTAATGTTCCCGTTCATCATCAGCAACAAGCAGGGGACATTCAACTAGATGTGTCCAAAATTTCCTTAAGTCCATCAGGTATAGCACTTGATTATAAAGCAACTGAAAAGGGTACAGAGGATAATCCACATATAGGTGCATCGTTTATAGAGTTCCGTATTACAGATGAACATGGCAAAGAAATTACATCGCATTCTGGTGGAGGAGAAGGTCATTTTGATAATGGTGTATGGAACTTTAGCAGCACCAAGTCCTTTGACCCGATTTCAGACGATGTTCAAAAATTAATGATTACACCATATTTAATGATTCCTTCAGGTGGAGGCGGTGTACATGTTGATTTGGCCGGCGTAGAAACGAAAATCCCATTTAAAAAGCCATCTGCAAAAGAAGTGAAGTTCCAACCATTTACCGTAGAAGTACCAAAGCAAACTAAATAAACAGTCAAGCGCCAAATGCAACCTTTGTATTTGGCGTTTATTTTATGTTAGGTTATAGGGAGCAAGTGTAATGAAGGAGCGAATATATTGAAGATTTATACATACAAACAACCAGCGGCAATTGAATCGACAGAGTTAGTAGCAATCGTTAATGAAGCGGGGGAAGTATCGTCTACTGTTCAACGTGTTTATTCGAACGGATTGAAAAAGGCGTTTGACCGCACGATGGACTATCGTTATTTTGTACGTTTTGATGTGAGCGATGTCGCTGGTCAGGCTCTTTTTACATGTAAGAAGATGTCGCGACGTGGGCGAGTGCATTTTCGAGGGAAGGATTTCGTTACAGGCAAAGACTATATGATTGCCTATGATGGCTGGCAAATTATGATTCCTGATTTAATCATCACGGATGACGTCCAACAAATAAAACTGAACAAGGAAATGGAGGACTGGTCAGTTTTTTCTCTTGACGATCAACCGATTGCTCGTTGGCAGGCAGTTTTTTGTGAGACACATTTTGAGATAACGCTGCAAATTGAAGATAACAGCCCTATACAGCATGAAGCCTTATTTATTGCGATCGGACAGGCTGTGTTGTTTGTAGGAGCGTAAGATGTCGATAAATTTGAAAAAGTGTCTGATAAACTGTAATAGTTCGGTGATAAAATAAGAAAATCGGGCGATAAAACTAAAATAGTACGCGATAAATAAAAAATCGCCCTAAATAAAGTTTGATTAACTTGATATGAGAACAAATATAAAGAGCGTGTTTTGAAAAAATTGATCAAAACACGCTCTTTTTAAACAGAATGAAGCTCTCAGGTCATTTCGATTTGAAGAGCCAACAGCTGTTCCAAACCTTCTTTTAATGGCGTTTGTGTATTTTGGGTTGTTTCTACAAGATTTTCTATGCTACCGAAAATCCGGCATAATACCATTTCACATTCATAAATCTCTTTGCCTTTCAGCGCCCCGAATAGTGCCTGGGAAAGCTCAAGACTATCGATGGTTAGATTTTTGACTAGCGTACCTTCATCAATCCCTCCAAGCAAAATGGATACAATTACCGGCATATGCTCCGCTTTTACGCCATGCGCCTTAATAAACGCCTCTGCATAGCCATCATGTGCTAACTGATGCTCTGTATCTACCATTTCCATATAGCGACAGACCAACTGAAAATAAGCTTCGCTGTACAAGCCTAGGCCCAATACCGCATAAGTGCCTGGCATGACCGATTCCTCACTTGGCTCCACATCCCCATACCATGCGAACTCTTCCATAGCTGTTTCCACATATTGTGCAAGCTTCGGAAACAAAGTAGGGTAGCTAAGTGCATTCGCAAAAAATTGATGTAGCTCGGTCTTCGCCAATTCCGTCATAGGAAGAAAGTTCATTTGGCAACTCTCCAGTTTTAGCAGATAACTTTTGGAAAACCCTTGCATCAAAAGATCGATTATGTAATCTAGCGCTTCTTTATATGCCAGTTCTTCTTCGGACAGAATTCGGATTTCGATCGTTTGTGTAATATCGTTGTTTCTACCTTCCATCAGCTCTCCGTAATATGTACGAGCAAAATTTCCACTGCCTTCTTCTAAATAATGAGTAGCCTCCTTGGAGCCCAATTGGACTGCCAGTTCTATATATTTTTGCCGGATATCTGGCTCTGTGAAGCCAATTTGTAATGCTGCATAAAGAAAGAACTTCATCTCACTGATGTCTACGGAAGGACGATCTTCTTTCAAAGTCCAAATCATTCCATAATGACCGGATCGGGTAAAATGCTGCAGTAAAAAGTAATCTAACGCCCAATTTTTTAACGCATAAGTATACCGATTGATCCACTCATTTTTGAGCTTTTGTTCATGATTTAACTTGTCGGAGAGTCGACGAATTAACGGATCAATTATTTCCACTTCCTGTTTCATCAAATCAGGATTGACCAAATGATTGGCGAAAAAGAAAATGTCAATCTCTACAGGTATCACGGGCAGATCAGAAAGAATCATTGTTTGAATAAAATGATCCAGCCTCTTTTGTAGTTGAATCAACTTGGCCTCATTCAACAGCTGTTTGTTAAGCGTTAATTTCGAATTCTCCCATTCAAACTCAAACACAACTTCAAACTTGTAATCAAAGAAATTGGATCCCAGTTGCTCCGAGCGGAACAATTCGTCTACTAACTTGCACAAGGGAGGGAAGAACTCCTCAGTTAGAAGTTCATCGGTCAACTCCAAAATGTAAGTATCCGCTTTAAATTTATTCGAGCGGGATAAAAATTTGGAGAAATCGATATAAATTTGACCTTTAGACCAGGTAAACTTGCCTTTTCTCCACGCCACCCGGAGGTAGTCGTGAACGCCAACTTGCAACGCTCTTTGATCCTTAAACTCATCGATTCTTTTGCTTTCTGTTTCGTAAATTGTAGTGATTTCCTGCCATACCTTATTTAGAAAAGCTTCCACAGCCTGATTCAACGGTGTTTCCTCCTAATATTGCTTAGTTAATGTTTATAGTATTGATCTACATATATTTTACAAAATTTAACACGGAAAGCGAACATCTTTTTTAATAAATCTACCTAGCTCGTTAGTTGAAGTATAAAAATTCCTCGAAAAAAAATCATACCTCTAAGACAGCTATAGAGGTATGAAAGAGGGGGGGATCATTCAAATATCAATCATTTCATTCGCCAATTTCTTCCGACTAATCCAGTATCCTTGCAGTGTAAAGACAATGAGTGTCGCGGCTAAAAAGACGATACTCGTCATACTTAATGTGAAAAAGTCATAGTACGTCGGAGCTCCTTCGTCAATAAAGCTCAACATTCTTGTTAACGCTAATCCAAGAATAGTTCCAACTACTAGCCCGTATAACACAAATGATATCACTTGCGTTAAAATCAACTTGATTAATCCGCTAGGGGAAAGACCAATTAGTCGTTGAATCGCATAATCGCCGCGTTTTGAATAAATGGAGTGAAGCAATGTTTGCAATACCCCAAGGCAAGTAGCGGTAATCAAAATAACGAAGACCCCAACAAAAAGGCTCCATCGCTGGAAGATCATTTCATCGTTTTGCTCGATAAATGTCTCTTTATCAGTAATTTTTAAAGCTGGCCAACGCTTCTGTAAGAAAGCGAGGTCTGCTAATGCCTGCTCTGTATCATCTGCTTCCACCATGATGTCTGTAATTATAGTTGAATCTGATACTATAAAAGAGGACCAATCGACAAACAAATCTATATATTTATTATAAGAGTCAAGGGCTATATCAACGACCATTAATTCACCAATTGGCACTTCCTGCTGAAGTGTTTCATCATATGTCCCTGCCATTATATAATCACCAACAGCTAATTGATGTTTTTTGGCAAGTCGTTCTGTAATGATCACCCCATTTTTTAACTCTCCTTTAAAAGTATCAAGCTTTTCTAATTGGACGTATTTTTCAACATCAATGGCCTCGAAATTACTACCTTCCCAGCCATTGTCACCTTCAAGCATTATATAAGGTGCGTTACTTCGTTCATAGGCATAGGATACGCTCGGCAACGCCTCAATTTCTTTAATCAAAGCTGGTGTAATAGTTGGATCTTCTAATTCATTATCAATTTTTATAGATGTTTCATATTGAGAGTTTATATATCTATATGAGTTTTGTTGATTCGTTTTAAATAAAGAGCTACCGAATATTAAAATGACCATTAATCCAACAATACTAAGTACAATAGGCATATTTTTTCGCACCTGTGGCATGAGCTGCTGACACGCTAAGTATGCTTCTTTGCCAAGTACAGCACGAATAGGTTTCAAGGAAATTTTGAATAGTACTGTAAAAAGATACGGCATGATATAGAGTAAAATCCCACAGACGAGTAATGTGCCGATTAAAATCAAGAGTGCCCCTTTGCCAGTACTTTTCCCGACTTGATAAGCATTCACAAACAAGAATAGGGATATGAATGCAACGATGCCCACAACAATCGTTTTCCATTTTGTCCAGCGTAAACTTAAATTTTCATTTTCTGTGGCGATTTGTAAAGGTAAAAGACTAGCGCTTTTATGAACTTGCCATCGTGTGATTAGTTGCAGCAATAAAAAACTTGCAATAGCAATCACGATAACAAAGATCATTGGAAAGTCAGTTTTTGCATCTGGCATTTTCATCAAGCTAATTAGCTGTGGTAGCCAACTTTTTATCACTAATAAACTGACCAAAGTCCCTAGCAATACGCCAAAGCCAATGATGATAGATAATTGCAATTGTACTATGCGACTAACTTGCTTAGTGGATGCGCCAAGTGCACGTAATACCATAAGCTGTTCTTTAATTTTGTAAAATAATAGCTGGAACGTTGATAGAAGTAAGACACTAGAAATAAGTAAGATAAAGAATGACAATACAATTATAAAAATTATTAATGCTTGTAGATTTCTCTTAATTTCATCGTAGTCGCTCATGATATCGACACGTAATGTGTCATCTAGCTGTTTCAAATCCGCACCAACTGAAGTTGCAATATGATCGTTTTCCGTTTTAATGAGAGCGAACATACCGGCAGTTTGTGCATCACTATTATCCATCCACGATTTCAACACATCATTTTGAATCAGGATAATATTAGGACTATCTGTGCCTTTTAGAGGTGGAAGGATTTCTTGGATCGTAAAGGTGCCTGTTTCTGCTTCAGCGGAGTTTCCGACTGTTTTATTGAACGTAATGTTTAAAGCATCTCCGACATCCTTGTGGAAGAGACGGGCCATATTTTCAGTGATGACAACATCTTCCGGACCAAGATTAACATTAAAATGATAGCGGCTTTTCACTAAGTCATCGTTTTCAACACCAACAGTATAAAATGATGTGTTTTTTTCATTTTCAACATTTGTATGAGCTAATGACACACTAGAAACTTTTGTAATTCCAGGCATTGATTCGAAACTTTCGATTTGCTGTGAAGTTAACAGCCTATGTTGATCAGGGTTATAACCGACCAGCAAATCCATTTCGCCATATAATGCTTGTATTTCTTCCTTCATTTGACTATTAGCATTCAATATGTAAACACTCATTGTCATGACAAGGCAAATAGAAATGGTAATAATACTTATACTCGTTAATACATTTGCCCACGCTGCACGAAATAGCTTCAGAGCAATGGTACGCATCGTAAACATTACACATCACCTCTAGTAATCAGCTTGAACTTTGATAAAATGCAATCTAAATCCTCTGCTGTTTGCTTATTTTGATAGGAATCCACAATGGCACCATCATGGAAGAATAATACACGGTTTGCATAAGTAGCAACATAAGGGTCATGTGTCACGAGTAAAATGGTTTGATCCAGATTTTTTTGCAAGTTTACTAGGAGCTCTAAAATTTCGTCTGTCGTATTCACATCTAAAGCACCAGTCGGTTCATCGGCCAGTAAAATTGGCGGGTTTGCAATAATGGCGCGTGCTATAGCTACTCGTTGTTTTTGACCACCAGAAAGCTCATTAGGTCGATGCTTCGCCCATGCAGCAATATTGAGCTTTTCCATCATTTGCTGTACACGTACTTTAATCTCTTTACTTGGCACATCATTAAGGATAAGGGGGAGCGCAATATTATCTTCAACTGATAAATCTTTCAACAGATGGAATGATTGAAAGATAAAGCCAATATTCTCTTTACGGAATTTCGATGCTTTTGGCTCTTTATAAATATCATGCGCTTCCTGTCCAAATAAGAATAACGCACCTTCAGTCGGTTCATCGATGGCACTAATCATATTTAGTAGTGTACTTTTACCAGAACCGCTTGTCCCCATAATGGCCACCATTTCACCTTGATAAATCGTACAGTGAATATTTTTCAATGCATTGACCGTATGATGCTTTTGTTGAAAGATTTTTGACATCCCTTCAATACGTAACACTTCTGTTAAACGTCCTTCAGGGATTGGAATCGCATTAATAACTCCTTTCAACGGATTGAACCCATTCATCTATATATGCCCCCTTTAATTGTTGTCGTAAAGCTTGTAAGCCTCGGCGAATATGAGTTTTCACTGTGCCCTCAGGACATTGTAAAATCACAGCAATATCCTTTACCGAGTAGTCTTGATAAAAACGTAATAGTAAAACCGTTTTATATTTTTCCTCTAGCTTGCAGAGTGCATGCCATAAATCTAGTTCTTCTTCGATATATGTAGGTGATGTACTATTGAGATCCACTAATGTATGTGGTTCGACAAGCTGTACAGAGTTTTTCTTGGCAAGATAGGTTTTACAGCAATTAATAATAATGCGCGTTAGCCAAGTAGAAAAATATTGAGAATCCTTTAATTGAGGTAGGCCCTCATACGCACGGATAATGGTCTGTTGAAAAACTTCTACGGCGTCATTTTCATTTTGGACATAAACGTAAGCCATTCGATATAGCTTATGTTGCTCTTGTTCAATAAGCTGATAGAAAGCTTGCTCATCTCCATTTTGTGCTAACTGTACTAATGATTGTTGCTTTGTAGTAATGAAAATCGCCTCCTTCCGACTGTTAGACTTGGCAAACCATCATTTCGATTCAAGTTTTTTTATTTTATTGGAAATTTAGTAGGCTATCACCATAATGTAGGGTTGATTTCCGTTCCACTAATGCTAATCTCCAAGTTTTGAACGAAGATCAACTTATATACATAGCATGAGTTTTAACCAACGATTCCCTAAATGTTAGTGTTGTACTCATTTTTAGTTAATGTCCAATTTATGGTTAAAAATAGTTTATTGCTATAATACCATTAATAGGTGGAAGTGATGGAGGTTTAAGAAGAAAAACGAAAAATCACTAGCTAGAAGCATTTTAAAATAAAGGTACAAGATGAAAAAAAATGCTGTACAAAAGATGCGCATTTTCGATCTGCTCTGTTTAGTAACAAGAAAATAGATACTTATAGAAGGAATCCACCTACCTTTACTAGAAGGTCATATATACACATTCATAAAGGGGTGATTCGTTGCGATTAACGAAAGGGATTTCAGGTTTTGATGCAGACCATCTAATCGAACAGGATATGCATACTTTCCAGTCGATGGTTTATCATTTAGTGACAAGCGAACAACGAGCAAAAGTGTTGCATTTTATCAATCAGCCTCATTTTGTTTACATGCAAGCGGTGATTCAACTGGAGGATGAGCGTTTGACAATTCTCCATCATAGGCTGATGCCTTATATTGCATTTGCTAAGTTTGATGAAGAGCTAAGCTTTCAATTTTTAACAAAAACTCTCATACACAAATATTTTCCGATGCGTAAATGCCTTACAGCTGATACATTAAACACATTGGTGACGCAAGATAAGGATTTGCACAGTTTATCTGAGGTGGAATGGAATTATATTTCACACTTTGACAGTAAAACAATAGGGGATGTTATTTTTAACTATTGGGATTAATTTTTAAATAGAAGGAACAGCTTGATTTATAAAGCTGTTCCTTTTCGAGTGTGTTAAAAGTACTACTCGGAGTTTATTGGTAGTTCATATGCTTTATTTTCAGATTCTATAATCCGCTATAAATTACATAAAAATTAACTAGTTATTTCATTTAATATATAAAAAATTCCTGATTCATCCAATTCCGTCTTTTAAGTGGTAGATTACTAATAGTATTCAAATTATGATAAAGCACATATTTTCATTGGAAAATAAGGAGAATTTGAAATGAATTTTAAGTCTATTAGTAAAAGAATCGTTTTTTCTTTCAGCATTGTTATAGCAATCGTCATTTTATACATTGTTTACAATAACTTTGCAATACAACAAAGCAATAGCGCGACGGAACAAATCGTTGATGAAGATTTGCAAATACTAATTGCAGATTATGAGCAAGCTCAAACGATTTCGCTAAGAATTGCTGCAGCTAGAGGGTATGTACTTTCTGGCGAAGAAAAGTATAAGAAGATTTTTGAAGATACTGTAAAGCAGGCTGTTGAGAACGAACAAAAGCGTTTAGAAATTACAGAGTCAGGAGATTTCGGCAAAATTGCGGAAATGGCGAAGGAATGGAATAGCTATGTTGAAAAAGAGGTATTTGATGTTTATGATCGAGGTCAGAAGGAACTAGCAACGAAAAATTTAGCTTCTATGAGTGAAAAAGCGACGGAAATACGTGAAGGCTATGAAGGATTAGCCGAGCATCGTAAGCAATCGATTAATACTTTAGGCGCAGATATTATTAAAGCAGGGGAGACGAAGCAGCTGACGGGTAGTATCATAGGAATTGCCATTGTGATCGTTACTATTATGATTGCATTGTTAAGTGCTCGACTGATTTCAAGACCAATCATCGCTTTGACAAATCGTATGCAACGAATTACTGAAGGTGACTTAAGTGAACCTGCACTTGCTGTGAAATCAAAAGATGAGATAGGACAGCTTACAGAAGCGACTAACAAGATGTCCGATATTTTGAATCGTTTATTAAAGCAAATTCAAACAGTATCTAATGACGTAGCTGCACATAGTGAAGAGCTTATGCAATCGTCGACAGAAGTGAAAACGGGTACGGAACAAATTGTCGATACAGTTACTGAAATTGCAAGTGGCACAGAAGTGCAGGCAAGTAATGCATCAGATGTAGCAACAACAATGACAGAATTTACCTTAAAGGTGACAGATGTCAACAATAGTAGTACAGATGTTCAGCAGTATTCCCAACACGTTATGGCTTTAACGAAAGAGGGCCAAAGTTTAATGGACGCATCAACTGCGCAAATGACTTCCATTCATCATATTGTGAAGGATTCTGTTTATAAAGTGGATGAACTTAGTAAACAAACGCAGGAAATTTCAAAAATCGTAGCTGTCATACAGGATATTGCTGCACAAACGAATTTACTAGCACTTAATGCAGCAATCGAAGCGGCTCGCGCAGGGGAGCATGGTAAAGGGTTTGCGGTCGTTGCAGACGAAGTTCGTAAACTCGCCGAACAAGTAGCAGTCTCCGTGGACGATATAACGGGGATTGTTCAAAAAATTCAACAAGATTCTAACACGGTGACATCCTCGTTGGAAACTGGCTATCACGAGGTTGAAAAAGGTACGGCTCAAATCGCATCTACAAATGAAACATTCAATCAGATTGCAGAGGCCGTTTATGCCATGTCAACGAATATTGATGACGTGATGACAAAGCTAGAAGAGGTAGTACAAAATACCGTTACAATTAATAAATCAGTGGACGAAATTGCCGCTGTATCAGAACAATCCGCTGCAGGCATCCAAGAAACTTCATCAACAATCGAACAAGCAGCAAGCTCAATGGACGAAATTAAAAATAGTTCAGCCAATTTAGCGGGTATGGCAGAGAATTTAAATGACCTTGTAAGGAAGTTCAAATTGTAATTAAATGTATTGTTGTTTTGTAGCAATTTAATTATGTAAATCGGTTAAACCAGCAATCGACGAGAAAATCGTGTGATTGCTGGTTTTATTTTATTTTGAAAGAAGGTTGAAATCAAAGTGTTAATACCTTTATCAAAATAGTTTTGTCGCTCTAAACAAAAGCTGGTTGTAAATTATTTATCCAAAAATTGAATAACAGGAAGTTCAATGAGGCTATAAATAATATAAAACCGACAATTAATTTCATGTTTTCATGAATAAGCTTCGATAAGGAGTGTGGAGATGGCGACACTTGTTGTAAAGAGAGGTATTATGTACAAATACCAAAGCATTGGGCAGGCGATTCAAGAGGCAAAGCCAGGAGATTTTATTGAAATCCGGGAAGGAATCTATGAAGAAAGCTTTGAAATTTCCCAAAGGCTTACATTGTATGGAGTAGGAAATGTGACCATTAAAGGTGGCGTGTTTATACGTTATCAAACACTTGTGAATATGCGAAGTTTGCGTTTTACGCAAGGACAGGGTATTTATGTAAAGGGAGATTTACAGCTAGAAAACTGTGTTATTGAGCAGCAAATGGTGCAAACACAAGTAACCGTGAGCTTCGGAAGTTTAATGATGAAAAATGTTGATATTTTAGCGAGTCCTATCAATCATGTTGGTTTACGTATTGATAATGGTTCGAGTGTTATTCTTGTGGATACGACTATCCAGCATCATAAAAAAGCTCAAATTATGGTGCAAAATAGTGAAATCACTTTGACGAATTGTATGCTGTTGGAAGGGAAAGCGAATGGCATTTATGCAATACGAAATGTGAAAATGGAGATGGTGGATTGTGAAATTCATGGACATCAAAAGTCTCAAATTGTTGCAGCCTCCAGTTCAATTTCAATGATGAATACACTTATTCACCAAGGGCAGAGTATTGGGATTCAAGTTTTCGAGAACACGAAGCTATCGATGGATGGCTGTGAAATCAAGCAACACCAAGATACGCACTTAGTTGTACATCAAAGTGAGCTGTTCGTGACGGATTCTATCTTTTCTGATGGAGTTGGAAATGGCCTTTTTCTTGGCGAGAAATCGAAGGCGATAGTGTACGATTGTAAGATTCACCGGAATGTGAAATCACAGTTGTTAATTGAAAACAGTAAAGTGGAGTTTCGTACATGTAGAATAGAAAAGGGAGAGGCGACAGGAGTAACGGTTGTTAATGAAGCAGATGTATCGATGACAGAATGTCATATCCAAGAACACCCGCAATTTCAAATGATTGTTGACGCCAGCGGGCTAATACTCAATCAGTGCATGATTCAAATTGGGCAGGCAGGTGGTATTTATGGCAATGATCATGCTAAGATTACGCTCCAGAATACCATAATCCGGGAGCTCGAAAGTCACCAAATTTATATTAATAACGCTCGTCTCTTTACTGATAATTGTACGTTCGAACATATTCGTGCGAATGCGATTACTTGTATTGATGCTATTTTTGAAATAGCAAATAGTAAATTTAAAAACTGTTATGAAGGTCCATATGCAATCATTTGGTCTGATCAGTCGATGGGCCGTTTTAAGCATTGTACGATTGATGAAGCAGATCGTCCATTTTTAGCGGTGTCCAATCAATCTTTACTTGAGATGGTGTACACAGATCTAGTTACTGTCAAAATTCCCTCTATTGTACAGGGGAAAAGTCAATTATTTATCGAAGGGTATACGAACAAGGCATTGTGGAAGAGTGATACATCGTCGAGAATAGTTTATTTGCAAGCCAATACTAAAACAAAGCAAGATGTAATAAATCAAGCAGAAGCAACCGACATGCAAATACTGGACGAAAGATTACGAATACAAGTCGAAAATTTACAAAAACTTAACATTATTGCCTCGACGAATAATGTTAATAAAACAGTATAGGTACCGACTAAAAAAGTAGGATAAGTAGTTTCAATTATTTTGAAATTACTTTTTTTACGGGGTAAAAGTACTATGATAACCATGTAAATAAATATGATGGATACGTACAAAGACACTTCTTCATTGTTCATAGCCATTGATATTTGTATGTAAACGGTTTCTTTATAATGATTTTTACACTGTAGCGCCGAAATCTAAAATTCGACAAAAGCACTTGTTATTTTTATAATAGAATTAATGAATAAAAGTATCGATCTAGGTATTGTATTAAAAATTATTATTAAATAACTACAGAGGTTAAAATTTTAGTAGATTTAAGTAGATTTTGGATTGTTTAATTTGTATATGTTATCCTTATAATCAGGGAAAAAGTTCATTGAATGCTTTACTAGTTCGTTGTTTTAGTAATATGAAAAATGATTGTAAAATAATAATTGGATGAAGTAGAGGTGAAAAAGGAATGTTTGGGCTGACAAAAGAAGAAATTATGTTAATGCTTGAGAAGGCAGGATTAGAGGAGAAACAAAAAAAAGCAATTGCGGACATCCTGCATCTTAACAATTTACGAATCGAGCAACAACTTGCATTTATTATCCATCTAGTAATGGACGAGCGCGAAAGAAGTATTGCCAACAATACATATTTAAATTAGAAAATATTGTAGGATAAGTAGTTATCTTTTTGACATATACCATATAGTTTTGAGATTAATTGACGAAAAAATAACCCTTTTAAACGATTGTTACTATTATTTTATCCTACTTATAGATGACAAAAATCACAAGTGCTATTTCCTAAATGCACTTGTGATTTTTTTTGAACATAAACCTCCCTTGTGAATGGTAAAATTTGAAACTTTTTTATTTTTCAGAACGTAAAGAGATAAGAAAGAAAAGAACGGGAGGATAGTAGTTTGAAGCAAGCGTTAATGATACTTGATATTCAACATGATTACTTTAGTGATCAAACGAGAATGCCTGTAGCAAGTCATCAAATTGAGCCAACTTCAAATAGTATAAATGACCTTATAAAGCGGCAATGACAAGGGGGAATTTTAAAATGACACTTTTACAACGATTAATCGAACAAGCAAAACAACCACGAGGATTCGTAGGCTCATTGATGTTGCGAATTATGAATAAGGCACATAGCGGTATGAATATTTGGCTCATGAAACAGGAAGCTGTAAATGATGGTGATATTGTGTTAGATATTGGATGTGGAGGTGGAAAAACGCTTCAATCCTTATCGAAAATGAATCCAAGTGGTAAAATCTATGGTATAGACTTTTCCGCGCAGGCGGTTAAAGATTCTATAAAAACCAATCAAATGGACGTGGCAAATGGAAAAGTGATCGTAACGCAAGCAAGTGTTTCAAGCATTCCGCACAAGGATAAGTTTTTCGATACGATTACAGCGTTCCAAACGCATTATTTTTGGCCAAATTTAGCGAATGATGTCAAGGAAGTATTTAGGGTATTGAAGGACGATGGTAAGTTTATCATCCTTTCGGAGCTCTATAAAATTAATTATCATATGAAAGCTTATAAAACTAAGTCTGAAATCAAGCAGTTGTTTGAAAGTGTTGGGTTTCAAACTGTTACTATACGAGAAAACACGCAAAAAGGCTGGCTTTGTATTACAGGAATTAAATGAATCATAGTAAATGGAGGATATATCAATGAAAAGATGTGAATGGGTCAAGCAAGATGAGCCTTTATATGTTGAATACCATGATAAAGAATGGGGTATCCCTGTCCATGATGATCAGCATTTATTTGAGATGCTCTGTCTAGAAGGAGCACAGGCTGGTCTTAGCTGGTGGACGATTTTACAAAAAAGAGAGGGCTACCGGGCAGCTTTCGACCAATTTGATGCTTCTAAAATCATTCTCTATACGGAGGACAAACTACAGGAGCTTAGAGAGGATTCTCGCATTGTACGAAATAAGCTTAAAATTGCTAGTGTTGTAACGAATGCTCAAGCCTTTCTACAAATACAGGAGCAGTATGGATCTTTCTCTCAATATATTTGGGGCTTTGTAGACCATCAGCCGATCATCAATGAATGGTCGTCCATTGCAGACGTACCTGCTACAACAGAAATTAGTGAACGTATGAGCAAGCAATTAAAAAAAGACGGTTTTAAATTTGTTGGTAGTACGATTTGCTATTCATTTATGCAGGCAACAGGAATGGTAAATGACCATGTCGTCGATTGTTTTTGTCGCAGTGAAGGTGATAGCTGATGAAAGTTGATGATATTAAGGCTCAATTAGTAAGGCAAGCAACGATCTTTGAAACGGGTGGTATTAGACCCACATATGATCTGCTAGAAAGCTGGATAGGCTACGTAGGATGGTCTTTACAAACAGAGGAGTGTCCACAAGGGTTTCAGCCACTTGCTTCATTATTTTTAAAGGAGCTTCCTTTTGTACCCACATCGCTTCAACGTATTGAGCTGCTAACGTTATTTATGAATGAAGAAATATTTGATCACCTCATAGACGATGATCTTAGCCGTTTTTTTGAAATAAGAGCATATACTTCTTTAGAAGGTTTAGTCCAGCAAAATTGGCAGCATGACCGAATTCGAGCTTTCCCACTTATTCCGAAATGGATTGACAATGATTATCCGACATGGGATGGGGGAGGGATTCCGTCTGATGTTGAGGAAGAAATTTTGAGGCTAGAGCACGAGGAGGATGTTGAGTACTTCGATGATATCGTTGAAGAAATATACGCCGTCCATAAAATTGGTGGCTATCCAGCTTTTTGCCAAAGTGGTCGTGATTATGGTGAGGAATTTCCGTTTGTACTCCAAATTGCCTCAGACGCGAAGGCGTATTTTAATATCGTCGATAATGGGAATTTCTATTTCTTTTTTAACCGTGAGCTAAATGAGTGGCGTGTAGATTGCGATTTTTATTAGCGGTAAAATCATTTTAACGTTCAAACAGCAATGAAATGATGAGGAGGAATGAAAATGAGGAGGCATACTTCCGAAGTTAGAAAAGTAAAGAAGGAGAGAAAAATGGGAAATAAAACGGTCATTAAGAGCGGTATTAGTTTTGGCTCGGTATTGGCGATTACTATTTCTTGGAGTGTCAATCATTCGATCATCTGGGCCATCATACATGGTTGTTTAAGCTGGTTATATGTCATTTATTACGCAATATTTAGATAGATTCCAATCAAAGAAGCGCAAATATGGAACCTGACACTGTCCAATTGTTTAGCGATACATTGCATCGTCTACATACAATAACGAATGTGTACCTCGTTCATAACTTTTGAGCATTTAGCATAAATAACTAAGTGCTCTTTTTTTGGTGAAAAGCTCATATTCAGAAAGATTACTAACATCTTTCCATGTATCGTAGAAGAAAGGTTGATAGGATGACACATCAAGTAACCGCCAAAAGCAATTTTGATTTTAATGCTTCCGGCGTTGATGAAATATTACAAAATGTAGCGTATATATTATCTACTTTCGTAATTTCTTGCCCTTTGTACAGAGATTTTGGTTTTAGTCTAGACACTCTTCCACCCTTCCAGCTTGCCAAAAGACGAAATACTGCACGTCTTTTAGAAAGCATTCAACGATTCGTGCCACAAGTTATAGTTATAGATGTAGATTATCTTGGAGATGCATATGTAGGAAAATTAGAACCGGTTGTGAAAGTTATCGTTAATAAATAAATTTTTAGGTGATTTTTGTCCTTTACAACAAATTTGCCAGGTGAATTAAATGGTAGCCTGGCAAATTTATAAAAATCATTTCGATCATTGCTGTATATTACGGGAAAATGGGATCAATTCATGATTTAAAAAGAGAAGCGTATTCTATTAAAAAGATGGAATGGAGAGAAAATATGAGAGGGTTCATTAAAAGCCTTTTTATTTTATTTTCCGTGATCGTAATAGCTGCTGCCTTGTTTAAGTATAATCAACCTTCAAATAAAATGCCCGTTCAAAAAAATCCCGATACAAATTATAATGAAGAAATTGGTGAAAAATTACAAAATACGAATTTTACAAAAAAAATTATAGTAGCGTTACGAGCAGCAGGCTATTATCCAGATAGTACGATCGGCTACTTAATTGAATCACCAAACAATCAAGTAATCACTATACCATTACATAATTTAGATAAATTAGAAAAAAGCACAGAAAGCGAAATCCAAAATATCGTCAATAGTATTGCGGAAACAAATGATCTTGAGCTGTTTATCGTTAATATCAGACTGATTGATGCATTAACAACAAGTAAGAATGGTGAAAGTCCTCTAACAAGTTACAGAAAATTTGTGTGCTATAATCAAGATAAGAGGTGATCATTTTTGAGAATTTTAGTTTTAGGCGCCACTGGACGCGTTGGTAGCCACATTGTTTCCCTAGCTTTACGAGATGAACATAGTGTTACAGCGTTAGTTCGTACCCCAAATAAGCTGAACCTAAATGATGAAAATTTACAGATTGTACAAGGAAATGTATTAACAAAACAAGATATAGAAAATGTCATGGCGAATGTTGATATTGTGATCAGTGCATTAAATACGGACGGCACCAATACATTAACCAAAAGTATGCCGCTAATTCTTGAAGCAATGGAAAAACAGCATGTAAAAAGAATTATAACGATTGGAACGGCGGGAATTCTACAAAGTCGTCTGACACCAAATGTATTACGTTACCAATCGAGTGAGTCCAAAAGAAAAACAACCTTTGCGGCAGAAGAGCATCATAAAGTCTATCAGTTATTGAAGAAATCAGACTCTGATTGGACAATCGTCTGTCCTACATACTTACCTGACGGTGAATACACAGGGACCTATCGTATTGAACAGGATTTTTTACCGGATGGTGGTGGAGAAATATCTGTAGCAGATACGGCAGAGTTTGCCTATCAACAAATTCAAAGTAAAGAATATGTGAAATCGCGTGTAGGTATTGCTTACTAATGATAAAAAGAGTTTGAAAAAAGCTAATAGGTGTGGAAGTGCGTTAATCGAAGTAGGATTAACGCTTTTTTATTGTTAAGGTAATATTTTGGGTATTGAACTTGAGATGTGCTGAGAACATTGCAAATATAAGATGATCGATTAAGAAGGAATTTTAGGATATTTCTGGAATGTTTACACTAAGAAATGCAATGTATCTCAATAAGGAGTGAAGAATATTTCTAATCAAAAAAGAAGATTGCCTTATATCGTGACTATCTTTTTAATCCCCCTTTATTATGGTGTATTTTTATTATTGTATTTTCAAGATGTAATTGGTGGAATTTCTTTTGTTGCTATATTATTGATTAATTTTATCATCTTATTTATTGTTCGCATTTTACTTAGAAAAAAAGTATATAAAAGAAAAATCACGCTTGCAATTTACATGATGTTCTTGCTGTTTTGTTTCGAATTGCCACTTATATTTTATGAAGGAACTTCGCATGTTGCATACATATACAAAGAGCCATTTCATGCGAGGGATACTGAAATCTATTTAATTGGGGTAGATAGAGTAGATTTTCAATATATGGAGAGTATTCAATCTGTTGAAGATCTGTTAAATAAACAACAAGTTCCTTTTTTAGATGTTGCTGAAATTACGAATTTAGATAAATACGAGAGCAAAAATCAGCAAATATTAAAGTGGCTTCATCTTCAGAAAAATGAAGTAGATCAAATGAAAGAAAACGTCATTCATTATCTAGGTAAAGAAGATGAACATATTAATGTTTTTTTAAATCAGGATAATATTAGTGGAAATAGTGCTGGCTTGGGGCTAGCACTAACAGGACTCATTTTGCGAGGCGATTTCCAAAACAACGTAGCAATTGCAGTGACTGGCGCATTAAGCGCGAACGGTGACGTATTACCGATAGGAGTACTAAAAGAAAAAATTCTAATCGCAGAAAAATACGGTTTACCTTATATGATTATTCCCACTAAAAATGCAGAAGAGGCAGCACAAATTCAAGAGGAGCAAAAAATCAACATAAAAATTTTGCATGTGTCTCATATCGATGAAGCTATTCAACTAATTAATGAGATGAATGGTAAAAATAAATGAAGAGAAGAGGTCATAACTCTAAATAAGTAAAACACTATTTTTCTGGTTTTAAGTATAAAAATCAAAAATCAAATTTTTATGTTAATTAGAAATGAAAACCTAATTAATGATCTCTATGGTTTCAAGTTATGAATTAAGGTCACCTTTAATAATAGAAAGGTGACCAGAAAAAAGTTCGATTCGCTTTAAAAATGTGTACTTTTGTATTAACACTAGGTGAATCATACATTTTTGTTTGCCATTTCGGTTAAATGTTGATAAATAATATCTCGATAGTTTGCGTTTTCCCATAATGTAATAACATCTAATTCTGCTAGCTCTTGAAGACAGTTTTGTACTAATTCGTATGCGATAAAATAGGCTAAGCGATTAAATCCAAATCGTTTACCTCCATTAATAGAGAACCATTCAAGAAATACCGCTCTTGCATTTAGCGAGGTTAAATCGCTTAAAAACTCTTCCATAATAATTTGCTTATTATTCATGGCAAATGTTAGCCACTCTAAGTCTTCTTGAAATGCAAAGTATTCATCTTTCCTCGCACTAACTATTTTTGTAGAAAAATACGTTGCAATACCTTCCTGTAAAAGCCAAGTGTATGGGCTCTCCCAGTCAATACCTCTTTCTTCGGATAATAAATGGTGTAAAGCGTGCCCAAACTCATGAGCAATAATGATTTGCAAATGGCGGTCTTGAGGGGAAAGTTTCTCTAAGCAAAATGCAATTTCTGGTATGATTTGTCGGTAAGTAAAAGCGTTACTTCCATATAAACCTACAATCAAATGTACATCCTTTGTAAATGTGATACCGTACATCTGTTCATAGTCACTTGCAATATCAATAATAAGCTTGGGCATTTTATCTTTCATTTCAATTAACGCTGACATCTTTTCCTGGTGCTTTGGAATAGCCGTTTTCAATTTTTCATCTACATTTTGGCAATGATATAGAAAGTATTCGTCAAAATGACTTGCATGGTTTTCATAATATTTCTTTAAATAATCAATAGTAGGCAGATAGTTTTCGGTGAAATCTGTAATTGTATCATGAATGAACATGATTCATCTCCTTTCCAGTAAATCAGCCCTCAGCTAGAACTAAATACCGTTTTACCACATTGTCATATTTCACAATTAAAATATCATCGTGTTCTTTTGCAGAATAAATCTTTGCTCCAATCGGTAAATGGTTAGCTGTACCATTTTTAAAATCCTCAGCTTTAGTGGCATTAAATTGTATGTCACCAATATATTGATCTTCATTAATCTCAAGTTCATCGATCCATTCTATTTCGGTTTCAAAAGTATTACCTTCCCATTGAAAAATATCTGCTTGGTTGTTCAATCTTAAAGTTTCAGCTGCGTCAGGTTTTTCAGAAGTAAAAGTATCTACTATGCCTGTTTCATTACCACCAACTAAAAATAAACTAAACAATACTACAATTAATATAGAGTCTTTCTTCTTCAAAATATCACCCACTTCAGTCAGTCGGGGGAAACCCACAACTTTTTTCAAATTTACTCTTAAGATCAATTATTTGATGTGGCATGCAAAGGTGTAATTTAATGAGAGAAGATCTCTTTCTACAATGGGTTCTCCACCTGCTTTTAGACACCTTTCACTTGCCAAATTAATTTCCTGTTGATTAAAAAATGATTGCACCCCAGTTAAAAACACTACGCCAAAAACAAGTAATAGACCAATTTTTAAAAATGGCCTTTTCATTATATCGCTCCTTCTTTTGAACATGAAGTTCTCTACATCAATACCAATGAATCCTTAACTCCTAGAAGTCACACAACTAATAATTACCGTTTTATGGTGATGGATATTATTTACAGTTTAATGGAAGAACAGAGGGAAGTACATATTACATAATGCCTTAAACGTATAATGTTTCTGTTGTTAAAGTATGAAATGAGGAAACGGGAAATGAATACAGAAGGTTAATTGACAAGTTGTATACATTTGTATACACTGTAAATGAAATTGATATTGTATACAAATCTATACAACGAGAGGAGGATGAAAATGAGAAGTGAAGAAATGAAGGAGTTTAGAGAAGAGGGACATCATCGTGGGGGACGTCGCAGAGGAAGAGATGGCTCTCATCAACGCGGACCTAAAACTTTCCGACGTGGAAGAGCTATTGCTTTTTTAGAGATGATGAATTTAAAGCGTGCAACGATTAAGCAACAATTAGAGCAACCAGAGTTTCGATCGATTCAGCCAATATTAGTGGGGGAATTAAAAGCTATTGATATGGTCATCAATGAATTCAGTCAATTATTTGAAATACATGAAAGTGAAACGCTGGAAATACCTGACGGTCAACAGGATGAAAAATCTATCAACCATGATGAAGAGGGGAATAACGTAAATGAAAATAATTAATACTTACATTGATTCAGTATTTCATACGCAAGACTCTATTTTAGAGGAGGTTATTACGTCCATTCAAGAAAACGGGATGCCCGCCATTTCTGTCTCTGCTTCTTCTGGCAAACTTTTAACAATGCTTGTTTCGATGATTGGTGCTAAAAACATTCTTGAAGTAGGGGCTCTCGGGGGTTATAGTGGCATTTGTCTAGCTAGAGGGTTCGGCAGTGATGGGAAATTAACTTCGCTAGAATTAGAGGAAAAATACGCGCAGTTAGCTTACAGTAATTTATCGAAAGCAGGTTTTGCTGAACAAGTGACCTATATGACGGGGCCTGCATTGCAAAGCCTCGAAAAGCTGGAGCAGGGCAATGAGCGATTCGATTTTTTCTTTATCGATGCTGATAAGGATAATTATGAAAACTATTTAAATTACTGTGTGAAGTTAGCAAAACCGGATGCAATTATCGTTACGGATAATGTCCTTGCTAATGGGAGTGTGGCAGACCCAAATGCCCAACCAAAACGTTATACGGAATTAATGAAGAAATTCAATATTGCAGTAGCAAACCACCCTCAATTAGAGTCGATTATTATTCCAATTGGTGATGGTATGACACTTTCAAAAGTGAAGAAGTAAGTACTATTTTTTTTTTGAAGGCACTGACGTACTGCATGTTAGTGCTTTTTGTTTTGCAATTTTACTAGACTACAAGTATAAATAATTGAGTATCCACGCGGCAATCCCAGCAATAATTCCAACAATGATTAAAATAAGCCCATGCCTTTTCTCATGATAATCATTTCTTAAAACAATGCCCATACAAATGGCCATAATACCACAAAACAATTGAAAAAAGACAAGTGCAAACGAAGCGTTTAACCAACCAATTAGTATGAGTAGGGATTTATAGTTCTTTTTAGTGTTCATACACATTCCTCTTTTCGTGTTATGTATATATACTATTTTATTGGAATGTTTTATTGAAAATACATGATTTAATTTGGATATTATCAGTTGTGTATAAAAAGGGGAGCCACGATCAGTTAGGGTTTCAATTAAAAAAGACTGCAATCAAACTTAAACTTGATTGCAGTCTAATTTCAAATTAACTTATTTGATAAAAGCAGAGGGGGCCTCTCTTTTAATTCAATCTTAAATGTACTATTGGATAAGGGCGACCTGAACTATCTGTTGGATCTTCACTGACAATTGTGAAACCATTTTTCAAATAAAACATCTTTGCGTTTTCATTGTCTTTATTAACATCAACAGACCGTACATTAAAATCTCTAATAAGTTGTTGTATTATTTGTTTTCCATACCCTTTTCCAATTTCAGCAGGTTCTAAAAATAGCATTTCTAAATGCTGATGATTGGTACCTGAAAAACCTATCAATTTATTTTCTACAAACCAAAGTCTTACATCAAGATGTGGGAAATACATAGGGATTTCCTTTTTAATGTCTTCCTTATCTTTGACACTTAAAAAATGATGGGTATTGATGACGGATCTATCCCAAAGATTTATAATAGTTTCATAGTCATTAGTTGTTGCTTGTCTGTTTTTCATAATGTTCTCTCCTTTTTCTCTTCATGTATCACGCTCCTTTCTATTCTTTATTTGAAGATTTTAACGATATAGCACCAATCTATATAAAATTTCATTTTTTAATTTCCTCCCAAATTAGGGGATTTGTTTTTACAGTTTTATGTAACAAAAATTGTAACACATGGCAATGGATGAAACAAAAAAGGACCACCACAATAGTAGTGACCCTTAGTATCAAGTCAGGAGGTGTAAGACTAAATTAGCTTTACACTACTATTTATATGATGTAGAAGCAATTAAAGTTAGTTTTGTGCCTGCAAACTAGATTTTTTTAAAACTTATTACAGCACGTGTCCAAACACCCGGTGAAGTAGAGGAACTCAGTCAAAGTGCGGCACTTCCTGTGGCATTATCAAAATCGTGTCGGTCTAGCAAAAAGCCGATTCAGGTCGCAATTGTATGAGGCATTATTGATAGGATACCACTATCACCAAATCCTCGACTTAACTAATTTTAGTTCCGTTTGGTACAGGTTGTTCAGGCGTTAATAAAATCACATCGCCTTCTACCGGAACGCCCCCAATCACTAAAACTTCTGATTTAAAGCCTGCTACACGACGGGGAGGGAAATTAACGATTGCTACTACTTGCTTATGAATAATTCCTTCAGGTGTATAGTGTTTAGTAATTTGAGCAGAAGATTGCTTGATGCCGATTTCTTCCCCAAAATCAATTTTCATTTTAATGGCAGGTACCCTTGCTTTCGGAAGTTCCTCAGCTTGGATCACAGTACCAATTCTAATATCAAGATTCATGAAGTCTTCTATAGTGGCCATAAAAAATACTCCTTTGTTTAATTTTCGATTTGTATAAATTCTTTTCGATGAAATAATTTATTTTTTCTATAGTAGTTGGAAAAATATTTTCGAACATTACATAAAGCGATTCAAAAAATCTTCTTCTCTTACCTTTATTATCAAAATAATCATACTCCTTCCCGGTAATATAACATAATGGTTTGGAATGTGCAGCGTTATTTGCTTACATTTTGTATACAGCTAAAAATGCAAAAATTAAAGCATTAGTTTTAACCTCAATTAATATTTTGTTGTAAAAAAACGGCATAAAAATAAGCGGCGTTGTATAATTAAGTTCAGTATTTTCAAAAACTAAAACGGAACGGAAGTGGGAAGAAATGAAACAAATTATTGCATTAGGGGGAGGAGGCTTTTCTATGGAACCTCATAATCCTTTATTAGATACATATATTTTACAGCAGTCTAACAAAGTTAATCCTAAAATTTGCTTTGTTCCAACGGCAAGTGGAGACTCAGAAAACTATATTGCAAGATTTTATTCTTTCTTTAATTCACAACAATGCACACCGTCCCACTTATCACTTTTTTCACCACCAACGCGAGATTTAGAAAGTTTTATTATGGAAAAGGATATCATTTATGTCGGGGGAGGAAATACTAAAAACCTGTTAGCTTTATGGAAGGAATGGTCGTTAGATAGCATTTTTAAAACTGCTTGGCATGAGGGAATCCT
>Ga0209676_1000597_pt1 | contig 53358 bp, 54 predicted proteins | sample AraplaCvi_mLB_r2_FD_184282 | JGI IMG/M metagenome (GOLD analysis project Ga0209676, IMG submission 184282) | Arabidopsis root microbial communities from North Carolina, USA - plate scrape MF_Cvi_mLB_r2 (SPAdes) (version 2) | ecosystem: Host-associated > Plants > Roots > Endosphere | place: USA... | reverse complement strand
TATAGAGACGATAGAAAGGCTACATAATGAACAAGCAATAATAGATTTTATAAAGACAGGGACAGTGATTGCGGAACTCTTACCTTCAATAGAAGAGTTTCCTAATGTCTTCTTTTTAGAATGTAGAATAAGATTTTTAGTCTATAGTGGGGTGCTTGCATTAAAAGGTATTCCTAAGTCCATGAGACACTATAGTGTAAAGTTACGTGAATAAGTTGAAAACCTCTTAATCCTTTTAAGGGTCAAGAGGTTTTCTATTTCGCATATGTAATTATGCAACGAAAGGTTTATTCATTTTCATTAAGCCGTAGATAAAATAGAATAGTCCGAATGTAATGAACGATAAAATAATATAAAGTACAGCTCTCCCAGGCTCACCAGACCAACGATAAAATAGGCGATATGTGAAATACATAACATAAATCCAAATACCAAAGGAAGCGAATATACCTATAAATGGAATGATGAATGAAACAAGTAATAATCCACCATAAATTAAAACATTCTTTAACGCTTCGGCACGAACGGTTGCGTCATCATCACCCTTTGCTGTTAATAAGAAAAGGCTATAAACGTTAATAATAGGAATCCAAGCAACATAGGCAAGATCATTAAAGCCATTTGTTTTAGATGCTTGATAATAAATAAGAGAACTAATAATATAGCCAGCAAGCCCCATTACAAGACAAAATAATATAAACAAGAGAAATAAACTGCCAAATACTGCATCAAAATCATTAGAATTATAAGAATTGTACATTGGAAAACCTCCTTTCAAAAAAATACTTCATAATAATAACAATACTAAAGTTTTAAATCTATAGCGGTAAATATAGGGAGTTAAAGGTAATCGTACAAATATACCATTTTCATGAAATATTTGTATAATTTCAATAATGTTTTTTTGATATAAGATTGATCGAATCGTAAAAATAAATTTGGAATTATTGGGGATATAGTGGTGAAGAATCATTTTATACATTTTTCTGTTTTTAGAGGATTCTACTAATATTGTAATGGAAGTACGGTTGAGTACATCATATGCTGTAATTAAGTTATAAATGTATGAATTTAGCTTGTACTAACGGAGTAAATAGATAGTACTTAAGTTAGAATGGTGGAAAACGTGCAATGAAGCAAGGGATAAAACATATAAGTTCAAAACCTCTTTAACCGCTAAAGGTGTAAAGAGGTTTTTGTACTTGCATATGTATTTATGCAACGAAAGGTTTATTCATTTTCATTAAGCCGTAAATATAATAGAATAGTCCGAATGTAATGAATGATAAAATGATATAAAGTATAGCTTTGCCAGTTTCACCAGTCCAACGATAGAAGAGACGATATGTGAAATACAAAGTAAAGCCCAAAAGACCTAATGAAGCAATAATACCTATAAGCGGGATAAATGAAACTAGTATTAATCCTACGTAAATAAGAGCATTCTTTTTCGCTGCACCACGAACAGTTGCGTTATCTTCACCCTTTGCAGTTAATAAGAAAAGGCTATAAACGTTAATAATTGGAATCCATGCAATATAAGCTAGATCGCTAAAACCATTTATTTTTGACGCCTTATAATAAATAAGTGAACTAATAACATAGCTTGCAATACTCAACACAAGGCCAATTAACATAATAATGATAAATATACCTCCGAGAGCCGCATCAAAATCATCGTAATAATAAGAATCGTACACAAGATAACCTCCTTTCAAAAAAATACTTTTTTATAATAACAATGCTAAAGTAATAAATCTACAGTAAAAAATATCCAGAATTCAATGGTAATAATATATTTATATTATTTTATGGAATATATATTTGGTTTTGATAAATGTATTTTTGTTATCGGATTAAAGGCAACCCCACAACTAGTGATTGAACCAAAGAAGGAAGTAATGACAAGGGATGGCTTAGCCTTGTCGTTACTTCCTAGTTCGATAGTAATGTTGCTGCCGCTACGTTGGCACTGCTCTTTCACACAAAAGAATATCTGTTCTCTGTGATGTTACTTTAATAATGAGTGTTGTCCCTATCCTTTATTTTACAGTATAAGAGCGTACATGTTTAATATAATGTGTGTCCTCTGTAAAAGACAATACGCTTAGCTTAAAAAGATGATGATTGTATCGTGAAGGCGTCATCTTTTTTATGAGCGTTGAAGGAATTTCAATGGGGCAAAATAAGGTTGTTGCGATGAGTACTTGAAGTATAGAAACCAAAGAAAGTACACAAATTGAAATAATAATTTGATTTCTTTAAGGAAGGCCGTAGAAAAGTCAAGATTTCGCGATCTATTTCTATACAATTCCATTATTTCATGCGTTGTCACGTTTGATAATCCTATTATTTCAAGATATAGTTCTTATTACAGATACATGAAGGAGGAATACATATGGCAGAAATTAAATATGAAATTATTGAAACGATTGCGGTGTTATCGGAGGGTAATAAAGGCTGGAAAAAAGAATTGAATTTAATTAGTTGGAATGATCGTGAACCGAAATACGATATTAGAGATTGGTCGGAGGATTATACAAAGATGGGGAAGGGTGTTACGTTATCAATGCCTGAACTACAGCTTTTGAAAGAGTCGTTAGCTAAATTGTCAGAATAACAAAGGTATTTTTATAGTGTTTTTTAGGTAATAAAGTAAGTCGGGATTCATGCTTATGAAGCGTAAAAAAAATGAGTATAGCCATTCCTGAATATCGATACACGTTGAAAAACATAAATCTTCTGAGGATTTTCCGTAGAATATATTTCATAAAATTGGTAGACTAGCAATAGCAACAATTCATAAAGCAGGTGGCGGCTGAACTCCCTTTTGAAAGGGGGTGAGGCGGATGACAGTATTTGAAGCATTTAGTTTGATTGTACAGTGTAGCCTATTGCTAATTGCAGTACTAACGCTGATGCTTAGCATTATTGTCTCTCAAAATAAAAAGAAATAGCCACCCTGCCGGCTAAGTAAGGTGGCTATTTCTATGAACTTTAACTTGGTCAGCCGTTATGTTTGCGGCATGATTGTTGCTTTTGGCTGGATGTGAACGCATCCAGTCTTTTTTATTCTATAGTCAGTGTATCATATTTATTCTAAAAAGAACATTTTGTATAAGTCTTAAATGAATTTTGCAATGTCATTTAACGCTAAACGAGAAGAGCCGTAAGCCGGTGTTGCTGCTTTTCCGATGGCGATTAAAACAATAGGCACTAGATTATCTGTTAATTCAAAGCGTTTCGCAAAAGCCTCTTTATTGAAGCCACCCATTGTAACCGTATCGTAGCCCATTTCTTTTGCTAAAAGCAGGATTTGCATAGAAATTAGGCCAGCATCAAATGTAGCTATATTTTTTAGAACTTCTTTAGGAAGGTTTGAATAAAGCTTTAATGAATTTTCAATCATCATATTTTTCGTTGCTTCATCCATGTAGCCAAGCTCGAAGTTTTTTGTATAGACTTCCTCTACATTATTGTACATTTCAGTATCGCCTAATACCGCAATGATAGCAGAAGCAGTTTCTACTTGCTCCTGGTTATTAGCAATCAAACGTAGTTCTTTTTTTACTTCTTCATCTTGGATGACTAAAAAGCGCCAAGGTTGTAAATTGCTTGATGATGGAGCGGTTGTTGCCTCAACAAGTAATTCCTCTAATTCAGATTGTGGAATTTTAAAATCTGACTCATATTTACGAACAGATTTACGATCGTGCATAACTTTATTTAAATAACTTTTAGTTGTAGTCATGTTAAAAAATCTCCTTTAAATTTGATGAGATTTTTACTATACGATATCCTTTTTAAAATTCCAAGTAAATTGCTCAAATTAGAGAGTTTTAATTTTACGATTTTCCATTATTACTTAAATTTAAATACTTCAAAGTGAATGCTTAAATCTTTATTGCAGGTTTTCAATTGCTTGGCAAAACGTTTAAGCATTTTTTGGGGGCCACACATAAAAATACTCGTATGCGCTGATACTGAAATATTTTCAAAAGAAAGCCTGTCCATTTGGGCAGTATCAATAAAGTTCACTCTAAATTGTTGATTTGTTTGTGCATACTCCTGTAAAAATTTTTTATAGACTGCGTTGTCTTCACCGTGATAAGTGTAAAATAACTCGATATTACGATCGACGGGCTGTGATTGCAAATAAGATAAAAATGGAGTAATTCCTATGCCACCAGCTATCCAAACTTGTTGTTGTGCAGCATTTTCAAAATTAAAATGACCATATGGACCATCAAGAGTGACTGGTGTGTTCAGTTGAACGTAATCATATACTTTTTTTGTGAAATCACCAAGTACCTTCATAGAGATAAATACTTTTTTACCATCACCACCTGAAATAGAAAATGGATGAGGTGCCTTTTCTATGCCATCTTGCAAAATCTGGATAAAAATAAATTGTCCATGTTGATACGGTAATGTTTGATCAAGTGTTAGTTCCAGTTCAGTAACATTTGGCCCCAATTTTTTGATCCCCGTAATGGTGCCATTATATTTAAAAAACATATCCTGATACATCGTCAACATATATAATGCTGACATAAATCCAATAGTAGCCGTTATTACGGTAAAAATTCCTAAAGGTGTAGGCTGTAATAAATCGTATCTGCTTGTAAAATAAGCATGATAAATTCCGAATGTATAAGGGATAAGCAATAACCGATGAAAAATCCGCCAATGCTCATATTTTAGAAATTTAGCAAAAAGAGCAATTAAAATTAGTGCTATGAAGCCATATTGGCCAAGTGACCCGAGTTCTTTCGCAAATTCGCTGAATGAAGTTCTTTCTACTTTGTCCCAGCGGGGTACTAGACCTTGTAATTGTCCATGAATAATCACCAATACTAGTGAAAATATTGCTATATATTTATGATAAAAATAAACATTCTCTAGCCCATAAAACCAACGCTCAAAAATCTTCATTCTTGTTGCTAACAAAAAGACAAGAAAGAAGCCTGTTATGGCCATGCCTCCAATGATGTGACTAAGCCTGTTAACTGCCTGGATAGGCTCAATAGGAGTAGCAAAATACCACAGTAAAGCACTACTACACATAATTAATATGATAAATAAAATTCCTTTGATAGATTTCATAAATAACCTCCAATACTCATTTTTATCTCTAATCATCTTACATATACAATAAGAACCTGAAATGTTTCTGATATTTTTAATTTTTTATATGAGAGTTTAATTTGTCTACAATAAAAAAGGGATTGTACGTTCGGAATATATGTTCCCTTTTGTGGTGTGGTGTGTTAAATTAAGAAGGGTAAAAATATATAGAGAGAAGGAGTGGAGGTAAATAATGCAAGGGAATACACATATAGTTGGAGGCATCACGGCAAGCCTTGCTTTTGCACAAATTTCAAATGATAATCCGCTTGTTTTAGTAGGGGCGGGCGTTATCGGTGCATTACTTCCAGATATTTGCCATGGCGGCAGTAAAATTGGGAGGAAGCTTCCCATCATTTCAAAGATTGTCAATACTATGTTTGGTCATCGTTCCTTTACACATAGTTTGCTTTTTTTATTTCTAGTTGGGATGTTACTACATACATTTATACCTTACAAATCCATTTCACTAGGTATTTTATTAGGGATGGCCAGTCATATACTTCTTGATATGGCGACGAAGAAGGGTGTTAAGCTGTTCTTCCCAGTATCCATTTCAGTGCGTTTACCCATTACTACAAAAACGGGTAGTAAAGCTGAAAAGGTAGTGTTTATGTTGTTAACGATGCTTTCAGTCTTTTTTAGCTATGAAATTATGATTAAGCTAATACAGACAGTATAAAAGAAGCCTTATTACGAAATTTTTTTCGTAATAGGGCTCTTTTTAAAGGAGAAGGTTTTAGTCAGCCTGTACCTCTTCAACTGTTTGTTCTACTTCTGCTCGTGTCATTTTTTCACGACCATCTTGCATCGCCTTCAAAGTTTTATGAGCTAAGGCAAGCGGTAATCGACAGAATAATAATACCGTTCGTTTATTAATATCTTTCATATAAAGATCCGCTTTCGCAAGATTTTCCTCCGCGTATGCAAATAAATCATCGCGTGTCCAGCCATCAGGAACGAAACTTACGCCGCGCTCATCCAGATCTTCGTGCTGATTACGTAAAATATTGACTGCTTGGAGACCTCGACCATAGCCAATTGCTAAATCGCGATCTGTTTGAATGTCTGCACCCCACGCCCAAAGCTCAGACAGCATCGTCCCAACAAGCCCTGCTACGTAGTATGTATAATCATCTAAATCCTCTCGCGTATGAACCTGCCAGTTTGCCTTTGCCCATTTTGCCATCCCGAATGCCATTTCACCTGTTGAATCTTGGACAATTTTACGTGAGCCTTCCGGACAAAATGTTAGCCAATCTGCTAAACGAAGAGATACTTCAGGTAGCTGATCTGCATATGGCGCTAATAATGCTTCATAAGCTTCGGCATTAAATGTATCCTTTAATAATTCACTTGTTGCAGTTAGTAAATCAAATTTTACATCATTTGAAAGTTCTTCATGATCCTCAATCTCATCTATAGCGCGCATTGCTAAATATGCGGCTGCAACTGACAATTTTAAATCATTTTTTAAAAAAGTAATTGGTATATAAAAAGTGCGACTAGTTTCCTTTAAAACTTGCATCGCTTCTTTGTAAAGTTTCTTTTGCTCTTTCACTTGTATTCCTCCGTTCAAATGGTAACGCATCTATAGTATATCGTATCGTAAAAGTGAAGAAAGATAAAACAGATTGTTCAATTTATAATTAACTATTTTCAAATGGGATAGAAGGATGGATAACAAAGTTGCGAATAATATAGGTTGTACGTTAAAGATGGCCGTAGCACTGGAGAAATTGTTTAGGTTGGCGAAAAAAATTACTTAGTAAAGGTTGAGGGTATCTGGCTCGTTAATTGTAAGAATTCCTTTAGAAGTGAAAATGTATCAGCGAATTTTCGCTTCTTTTGTTTTTTTAATAGAATAATGTTAAAGTTATAAAAATGCGACGAAATTCGCGTGAATAATAGAAGAAATTTGATATTTTTCGTGTTTTTTTCATGAAAGTTTGCTAAGTTATTGCACAATTATTTCAACAGCGTTAAAGTTTAAGAAGGGCAAATATGCAACTTCATCTTTCGAGAAATTGTTGCTGCCGCTACGCTTTCGCACAGAAAACATTTGTTGTTGCTGCCGCTACGCTTTCGGTACCTAAATACAATACATCGGATTTTGGCACAATAACTCCTTGCAAAATCCGTGACATTTGTGGAGACATGAACGTTATTCAACTGGCTTCTAAACGCCACTTGAATAAAAGCAAAATCTAGTATATATCTCACCATTTGAAATAGAGATTGTACGTAAAGTCAAAGGAGAATGGTATGCCAAAGGCTATAGGAATTGATGCAGGAGGAACATTGACTAAAGTTGCTTATTTAGATGAGCATAACGAGCTTGTTTTAACAACTTTTCCGTCAAATGATTTGCTCGCTGTGAAGAATTGGATTATTAATCATCCAGATATTGAGGATATTGGAGTTACGGGAGGGCGTACGGAACAATTACTTGATGTCATTAAAAAAATGAAATCGATTCATTATATAGTAGAGTTTGAAGCCACTTTAAAGGGCGTTCGATTTTTGTTGCATAAAGAGGGCTACTTCTTCGAACGAAGTATGATTACGAATATTGGTACAGGTACTTCAATTCATTATATGGAAGATAATACGCATGTCCGTGTTGGTGGGACAGGTGTAGGTGGTGGAACATTGATTGGATTGTCAGCGCTTACAACTGGAATCACGGATTATAATGAAATAAGAAATCTGGCCTCTATGGGAAATCGTGAAAGTATTGATTTACTTGTCAAGGATATTTACCAAGGGATGGACACACCTATTGATGGGCATTTGACAGCTAGTAATTTTGGGAAAGTTGGTATTACCGAGTCAGTCAAACATCCAACAGAAGATATTATTGCAACTGTACAAGGGCTTGTTGGTGAAGTTATTACTACCCTTAGTATTCAATATGCTGAAGAGAAAAATGCTCAGCATATCGTTTATATCGGTTCAACTTTAAGTAATAATGATCATCTTGCACGTGTTATTGCCAATTACACAAGAACGAAAAAACATACACCAATCTTTATAAATGACCACGGTTTTTCTGGTGCAGTCGGCGCATTATTAAATATAACTGAATATACGATTGTCTAAATACAATGTGCATTACTAATTAATATTGGTGATGTACATTTTTTTTTGGCAATGCCTGCAGTAATCCCCAAAGCATAAATTGTTCCATCCTGAGCACATTACAATTAGGAGGTGAACATCCGTGGGCAATAGAAACACGAATAAAAACAACAAAAATAACAATAAAACAATGAACATTAGAACACATAATCCTTTTGATACCTACAAAAAAATAGACCTTGATCAATCAAATAGTAATAACAATAACCCGAATGACAATTTAAATGAAGAATTCTCTGCAGAATTCGATGCGAAGGCCAAAAATAAAGATAATAAAACGAACCATAAGAAAAATCAACAGTCCAACAAAAACAAATAGTGGAGGCTTAAAAAATGGCAAAGAAGGGTAAAACAAGCTTCAAAAAGAAAAAGAAAGAAGATACACATAAAAGAAATGATCGTGAAGAATATTCAGCAGAATTTAATCAAGTAATTCATAACAATCCTCAACAACCAAAACAATCCAGCAAAAGATAATAGAAACTGCTCCTTAAGTAAATTAAAAAAATACTTAGGGAGCACTTATTTTATGCAGTTTTGGCGACTTTATGTCAAAAAATATGAGAGGTTGATTCACTTGCGAAAATTTTTTGTAATGCTAGGAATTTCTCTTGTATTGTTTGCCGTGTCGTCCCATATTCCAACAAGTGTCTTTGCCCAGCAAGAAATATCGGCCCATGCTCAATGGGGAAAAGTAGCGATAAAAGAAACGCAGGCAAAATACCCTCAAGCTAAAATCCTCGATTATTTGCATGAGGGAAGCGAGGTTAAAGGAGACACCACGATTGAGAAATTTAAGCTTTGGATAAAACTAAGTGACAAGGAATTCGGTGTACAAGTTCGAATCAAATATGTAACCAATACAAATAAATTGGTAAAAGTTGAATTCCAAGAAATCACTTCATAAAATAGGATGCCTAACTTCAGGCATCCTCCTTCTATTAGTTTTCTAGCTTATGAATAAATTCTCGCATTAATCCAGGTAAATCTGGCCATGCATGACCACTAATCAAATTGCCATCTGTATGAAGATTAGCATGGATATACGTTCCTCCTGCTACTTGAACCTCTGGCTTGCAGGCAATATAAGCAGTTAGCTCACGTCCTTGCAGAACTTTTGGAATGGTCGCGAAAATTTGTGCTGCGTGACATACAGCAGCGATTGGTTTATTTGCTTCAAAGAAATGGGTCACTAGTGCTGGCACATGTTCATTTAAACGAATGTATTCTGGCGCTCGTCCACCAGGAATGATGAGTCCGTTAAAATGTGTTGGGTCTACTTCGGCAAAGGATGAATGTGCTTCTAAGCCATATGCTGTACGCTCGATGTAAGTATCAACTCCATCGACAAAATCGTGCGATACAGTTTGTAACTTTTTTGCGGATGGTGCTGCAATCGTTACATCATAGCCAGCCTCAAGACAACGATAATAAGGATAAAAAATTTCTAAAGCTTCAACTGCGTCTCCTGCAAGTATTAATACCTTTTTCCCCATGCTTCCATCTCCTTTTATTGTAATCTAGTAGCTAAATTCGACACTTTCAAAAAATTCCCTTCTAATATGATAGAAAAGCTAGAAGAAGTAGGGTAATCGCGATAATTGCGTGGGAATCCGCGCCAGTCGACTCTGGATCATTGCCACTAAATACCCTACATAAACAGCTTGCTTTACAACAAAAAAAATGAGGCGTATAGTATTTATTTAGCTAGGTAAATAAATGTAGGAGGTCACAAACTTGAATCCTTTATTTCATGCGTTATTCCAAAAAAGTCGTTATTTAACGAATTGTTTAAATGAAGTACTGAAACAGCATAATTTGTATAGCTCGCAATGGACTATTTTATATTGCTTACATAATCACGGATCAATGACATTAACACAAATATGGAAGTATTTGAACGTTGAAGCGCCGAGTATTACAAGAGCAATAACGCGACTCGAGACTTTAGGCTGGGTGCTAAGAATAGATGGTGAAGATAAACGAGAAAAAATTGTTACCTTATCACCATATGCAGAGGAACATTTGCCTGTTATTACTAAAACCATTTTAGTATTTGAGGAAGAAATGGTAGGGGCATTGTCTGTAGAGGAACAGCAGCAATTTATGATTTTATTGGAAAAAATGAAAGGTTGATAGATATGCAGCAAGAGGGAAATACAAAAATATGGACGAAGCGATTTATTAGTCTCTTTTTCACAAATATCTCGGTATTTTTTGTTTTTTATGGGTTGGTAACGACTTTGCCGCTTTATGCGATTGGTGAGTTACACCAGACTGACAAGGAAGCGGGACTGTTACTGTCAGGATTTTTATTATCGGCCATAATCGTTCGCCCCTTTTCAGGTAAACTATTAGATATATTTGGGAAGAAAAAGCTTTTAGTTATTTCAATTATCGGCTATTTTTTATGTACAGTTTTATATTTATTTATACATCCTTTTGGACTTTTACTAGGATTGCGTTTTGTTCAAGGGATCTTCTTTAGTATTATTACAACGGCAGCCGGCTCATTAGCAGCGGATATTGTGCCAGCCAATCGGAAAGGTGCAGGTCTAGGCTATTTCACAATGTCTACTAACTTAGCAGTAGTTATTGGGCCATTTATCGGTTTATTGCTTATTCAATATAGCAGCTTTCATGTACTATTTATTGTTATGAGTATTTGCATACTAGCAGGGGGCATCCTAGCTGTAACAATGAATACGAATGATCTACCTAAGCCTGAATATCAAGGTAAATTGACTTTTAAATTTGATGATTTATTTGAACGTCGTGCACTTCCGGTAGCGGCTATTGCTAGTTTAGTAGCTTTTTCATATGCGAGTGTTTTATCGTTTTTATCAGTGTACGCACAGCAAAAAGATTTAATGGATGTAGCGAGTCTTTTTTATGCGGTTTTTGCAGCAGCAATGCTTATAACTAGACCATATACAGGTAAGCTTTATGATACAAAAGGGCCGCAATATGTTATTCTTCCGGGGATAATATTTTTTGCAATCGGACTTGTTATGCTTGCATTTGTCTCAGGGCCGGCATTGTTTTTATGTGCAGCCATCTTTGTTGGAATTGGCTACGGAGCGGTGAATACAAGCTTACAAGCATTAGCGGTGCAGTCTACATCACATACACGTAGTGGTTATGCAACCGCAACGTACTTTACGATGTTTGACTTGGGCATTGCACTAGGCTCTTATATTTTAGGAATGGTGGCCGTGCAAGCTGGCTATAGCTCTGTTTATCTAATTGGAGCAGGCATACTAGTCGTTGTCTTTATCATTTATTTAGCGCGTTTAACTTCTTTCAGCGGGCAAACATCCGCTGGAAAGAGTAACTCAGTCTAAGAACGCCACGTCCTGTGGCAACGACTGAGTGACCAACATTGACGCTTCGCTTTCGCACAGATAAAACCCTTTGGGAAGCTGCGTTAGCACTACGCTTTCGCGTAAAAAACATCTGTTAGCCTAAAGCCTCCGGACGCAATTATGCCGAGGCATAATTAAAAAAATCGAAAAAAGTAGCGCATGTATAAGTGCAAAATAAAACAGTTGGGACATCCCAACTGTTTTTCTTTTGCACTATAAACGACCATATCCTGCAAAATGTTTTTTCCAATAAGTGCTCTTAATGTCAGCTACAGAAACACCACCGTCACTGGCGCTAATCATTTGGTTATTTCCAATATAAATGCCTACATGTGAGATACCAGCTTTATACGTATTAGCGAAAAATACTAAATCACCTACTTGGGGTGAGCTTACTTTTTTAGCTGTACTATAAAAACCTGCTGCTGACTTACGAGCAGTCGAAATACCAGCATTATTAAAAACGTAAGTAACATAGCCTGAACAATCAAAGCCTGTACTTGGTTTACTCCCACCAAATGTGTATCTTACGCCTAATTGTTGTTTAGCAATTTGTACTAGACTAGCAGTTGGTTTAGCTGTAGATATTGGCTTTGGTTTAATGGTTGATGTTGATGTAGTATTAAGGTTTAACTTTTGTCCAACGCGAATGGTTGATGAAGATAAGTTATTCCATTTCATTAAAGTTTGATAAGAAACACCGTACTGATTGGCAATCTTCCATAAAGAATCACCAGATTTTACTGTATAAGTTGCCGCCGATGCTGTGTCAATTGTTGAAAAAAGTACAGATGAACTTAAAACTAATGTAGCTAATTTCATCCCCCATCTATACTTTTTATTCTTTTTCATATTATGTATCCTCCTAAAAATTAAAAACTTAATACATAAATGATATTAACATTGTAATATTACAATAGTATGTCAATAAAATAACATTAAAGATACAAATTTTACTAATAATAATTAGGAGATCATCCACTTTATGGATCATTATGTAAAGTCAGGGATGATACAAGGTAAACGTATTTCATATGGAAGGAGATTAACAATTATAGGAACACAGTTTTATAGAAGAATGTATTTGAAGATGATAAAAATGAAATATTGGGGGATATTAAAGTGAATGTGGATAATGGAAGGAGACTGGCTCTTGGCTTAAGACAAGGGACAGTCCCCGAAGTTTAATTTTTTTCTTTTTGAACTGCTTTACGTGCAAGTGCATCTGCTGCTTTATTTTGCGTATCTGGAACCCATTTAATAAAAAATAAATCGAAGTTTCTTACAAGTGTAAGTGCCTGCTCAAGATAAGGTTTAAATTCCTCATTTTTCACATATTCTTTTTCCATAGAGGCTACGACAATTTTTGAATCAGAGCGCACTGATACTAGGTTTGAGCTAAGCTTGAGTGCTTCCTCAAGTCCACGTACTAATGCAGTAAACTCGGCAATGTGGTTATTGGTCTGTCCTATATACTCACTTATTTGTATATGGTGGCCCTCTCCTTTAATAAATATTCCAATACCACTGGGGCCAGGGTTTCCTGCACTAGCAGCATCAATGTAAACTTCTAACATAAAATCCCCACTTTTTCATTTAGATTTTACATTAATTGTACATCAATAGTGCTTTTTCACAATATTTTAGTTGATAATCAATAATTCCTGGGCGTAATTAAAATGGTGGGGATTTCTGTAACTGCCATTTCACTTACGTTACGTAAAACATCTGTACCTGTCGCTATGCTATCGGGACAGAAAATAATTGTTGCTGTCGCTACGCTTTCGCACAGAAAACAATTGCTGAAAGAAGTTAAATATGGATAAACAAAATAGTTGCTTGTTCAAAATGTTCACTTCATAATAGTAAGAAGCGAAATTTGGACGTGAAAGGAGCGAGAGTTCAAATTGGATAAAGTGACGGTTATGAAAGATATTGATGAATTACATGATATGTATTGTGCTGATTGCTTAGTGATCAAGCAATTACGAAAAGAGCGTGGTAAATCTGGAGCTCATCGCTTCTGTATTGAAGCCTGCACGATAGGAGAGCGACTACAATTTCTTGGAGAAGAGCTCATGAAGGTATATAGTAAATAATGTTTTCACATATTGCAGAAATGTCTTTGAAGTAATCATAGGACTAAATGGACTATGTTTAAATAAAGTAAAGCTTAATGAAAAAATTTTTTTACTCAATTTGTTCGAAAAAATGGTGATGGTTGGTTACCCTAAAATAAGCTACTTTGTTGTTGGTTCACTACCGATAACAAATGTAGCTTTTTCTATGGTAACAAAAATGCGCCACACACTCTAAATCTGTTTAGAGCGTGTAGCACAATATAATTTTAAGTATTATTTAGTTTCAGCATAGGTACTTAAGTCTTGGTAGTATTTTGTGAGAGAGGAAGCTGAAATATCGAACGTCGCTGCAATTTCTTTTACTGTCATTGATAGCGGCTCGAACAGCTCTTTTTCTTGACCATATCGAATCGCGCCAGCAGCGATCGCAGCCTCTTTGCGCGCAGATGGTTGTCCTTCAATTAAGTAGTCTTCTAAAAGCTCTAACATAGGAGCTGTTTCACGATCATTTTGCTCAAGGAAATCTTTCACTTGTGTGATTACATTGCTCTCGAAATTCGTGAATTCCTCGCCTTTATAACCGTTTGACACAAGTAACTCCCAGAAGGATAAATGCTCTTCTTTTAAGAATGCGCCAATCTTCTTCTCAGAAGCCTCGAAATTTTTATTAAATTGCTCAAACACCTTCGCGTGATCTTCCGGGAAGAAGATCAGCGTTGAAACAGCTAAATAATGCTCTGATTTTTTTGTACCATCCGGTAAGATGAATGCAAAGACATGCATACCTTCAGGGATTGGTTTATCATTTTCACGACGAATATAAATTTCTTCATTTGATAACACATGTGTAGCCTTGAAATATTTTTCTTCTACAACAGACACAGAACCAATAAATAGACGAGGTTGTGACCAGCCTTCTAACACTTTTACTGTTGAAGGTCTTACCGCTTTTTTCTTTGTTTTCTTTAAGTAACCTTTCCAAATAGATGGCTCTTGATGGAAGAAGAAGTCGTCTAACGCGATCGCTTCAATTAGCTCTCTTTGTAGTACGCTTTCTAATTTAGGCTGCCATGTACCTACATGCTCGATATAAGCACGAACATCTTTGCGTTCTGGATATTCTAAGTAAAATGTTTGTAGTACACGTTCTAATTCTTCTATTGCTACAGTTTCTACTGTAACCTGCTGTTTGCCTTCACAACATTTTTTGTATTTTTTGCCGCTACCACAAGGGCATGGATCATTACGTTTTACCATAATTAGAAACACTTCCTTTGAAAATTGTTAGTCGAATTTTGCTAAATAAATTGCATCTACTTAATAATAACGGTACATTTGTACGAAGAAAAATGATTGTCTATTTAGAAATATCAAAAAATGGACGCCCTGATTCTATTATATGAACATATTTTCCAACTTAGAACTAAAAAAAGAAAACCATCTACGCTTTAGAAATAGCATAGATGGTTCTAAGGTTTGTTTAGCTTTTGATAGCTTCCATTTCTGTCGTTAATCGTTCAAGCTCATCAACGAGGTGACCAATGTAAGCAATCGTATCTTGAAGAGGCTGGTCTGTTGTAACATCGACACCCGCCATTTGAGCTAGCTCTACAGGTGACTTCGTACCGCCAGCTTGAAGGACTGCTAACCACTCATCTACCGCCGGCTTACCTTCTTTTAAGATACGCTTGGATACTTGTGTAGAAATTGTTAAGCCAGCACTGTATGTGTATGGATATAAGCCCATATAATAGTGAGGCTGACGCATCCATGTAAGTTCTGCACCTTCAGAAATGTCGACAGTATCGCCCCAGAAATCTTCAAGGACAGAACGTTTTAATTGATTTAAAATAGAAGCATTAACAGCTTCACCTGCGTCAATTAATTCATATACTTTTCGTTGATACGCTGCCTCTAGTAAGTGTGTAACAAAATTATGATAGTATGTTTTGGACACAATGTTTGAAATAACCCAACGTTTGAAACGAGGATCTTCGTTATGGGCCAATAAATAATTGGCTAGAAGCATTTCATTCATTGTTGATGGTGCCTCGATAAAGTATAGCGAAGGACGACTATTAAAATATGATTGATGGGCATGTGCATTTACAAAGTGACCTGCATGTCCTAACTCATGAATTAGCGTAAATACCTCATTCATACGTTCATTCCAAGACATTAAAATATAAGGATGATTACCATATGGACTTGAACAGAATGCCCCAGTAGATTTTCCTTTGTTTGTAGCATAATCAATCCAGCGCTCGTTAAACGCCTTTTCAATCATGTTCTTGTAATCCTCGCCCATAACCGATAATGCTTTTTCAACATATTCTTTTGCTTCTGACATTGTTAATTTTGGATCATACTCTGGATCTAACGCTATTTTTAAGTCTGCAAAAGTCATGTTCTCGATGTCGTTCGCTTGTTGAATAAGTTTTGCGTAACGGCGCATATGAGGCGCAAGCTCTTTTGTAATAAGATCTATTTGACGATTATAAAGTGATCGATCAACATCCTGATCAAATAATAAATAATCAATGATAGAGTCAAATCCGCGCAAATCCGCCATTGTTTTTTCTTGTTGAATATGTGTGTTATAAATTTTTGCAGTTGTGTGCTGATAATCTCGTAACTTACTAGAAAATGCTTCAAATGCAGCGCGACGTACGTTAGTATCAGCCTCGAACTCCCAGTTGTTTTCGTATAATACAAAACTTAATGGATGCTTTTCACCATTTGCCTCAAACTGTCCAAAATGCATATCAACAAGCTTTGTCGTATTATATGTTTCATAAGGTGCCTTAAAAGTTGAGCTAAATGCAGCTAATGCTTTTTCCACTTCAGGGTGCAGCTGATAGGGCTTTTGCTTTAACAATTCCTCTAAGTAAACTTTGTAAATAGGGCTCAACTCAGTGGCCTCTTGTAAAATTGCCTCGTCTAATGCTAGTAATTCACTGCGTACGAAAGAAAATGCACTACTTATTTTTCCCACCGCAGTACTGTATTTGGCAGAACGCATTTGCGCTACATCATCTGTAAGATCTGTTTGAATTTTTAAATTTGCATATGTGCCAATAGGGACAATGCTTTTTTGTAATGCTTCAAAGGCTGTTAAAACTTCAATTACTTTTTGCGCATCCGTAATTGTACCTTGATACTTCCGTTCAAAGGTTAATGCATCCTCTACAAGCTGAGCTAAAACAGGCTCAAAATCCGCATCATTTTCAAATAAATCTTTTAAATTCCACGTTTCTTCTACGGGTACATCTTTTCGTAATACTTCCATCAATTAACACCCCTTATTTGTAAGTGTCTCCATTATAACGAAACTATTTCGGAAAGTGAAATAATTATAGAGAATAGTTTAAATATTTTCAAAAATAGAATAGAAAAGTAGAAACTTATGTTCGTGTTAAATATAATGGATGTAAAGAAAGGAAGAGGAATGAAGTTATAAAGCAGTTAGTTTGGGAAAAAACAGACCTATATAAACTTAGTCAAGTAAATCAGGATAATTTATGGAAGAAGTTAATTGCGGATTTGTTTGAAGATTTTTTGTTGTTTTTTTGCCTGAATTACACTTAGAGGTAGATTTTTCGAAGCAAGTAGAATTTTTGCAACAGGAGCTTTTCAAAGAAATTATTGAGCATCGTCAAGGGCGCAAAATAGCTGATCAAATTGCGAAGGTACATCTGAAAAGTGGGAAAGTGCAATGGAGCTTTGTCCATACGGAAAAACAAACTGGAGATGAAGTGCATTTTGTGAAGCGCATGTTTGAGTATTTCCATCGTATTAGGGATCGATATGGTAAGAAGATTGTGGCTATTGCTATTTTTACGGATAAGAGTACAAAAAGCACGAACCAGCATCATGAAAAGTATTACGGTACAGAATTAATGTACACTTTTAATAAAATTGTTGTATCTGATTTTGATGAAGAAGAATTGAAAAAATCAACGAAGCTACTCAGTAAAGCATTACTAGCATCTCTTTATTTGAATCGTACAAAAAATGAAATGAGTCTTCGTAGTGCGTACAAAAAAGCTTTACTAAGAGAAGTGTGGTCATTAGAAAATGTTGAAAAAACAGAAGTAAATGCGTTACTTTACTTTATTGATTATTTATTGAAACTAACAAGAGCTACGACTGAGCAACTTATAAGAGCTGTAAAAGAGGAAATTAGAGGGGAGGAAGAAATGTTGCATCAATATAAAGAAGATTTACTACCGACACTTGCTGGAGTATTGGAATTAGAAAGGCAGGAGGGCATTGAGCTAGGAATTGAACGTGGCATGAAACAAATAATTTTTGGTTTATTTGAAAAGGGTGCTGAAGACGAATGGATTGCAGAGGTTTCGAAGCTTCCAGTGACAAACATTAATGAAATTCGTAAGGAACTTAAATAGTCTAATTGTGTAGAGAGACAAATTGCCAATCTCTTTTTAGGTTTGTTGTAAGTTTTCTTGCGTCCTAATGATGAAATCTTATTGTGTGAAATTGTTGTGAAATTGCATTTGCCTCCTGTTGTAAGGCAAATCTTCTCACGGGAAGATGTTTTGATTTTGTATGACAAATGACTTTTAAAAATTGTTTGTGTTATTGGTGAAAAATGTGTGTATAGCAAATGCACTTTGCTACGCATACTAATGGTTAGAATAACTGGCACATTGGAGGAGAAACAATGACACAAAACTTAAACAAACAATTAAATAAACTTGTCGCTACATGGTCTGTACTTTATACTAAATTGCACAATTATCATTGGTATGTTAAAGGAAATACCTTCTTTACACTACATGCAAAATTTGAAGAATTATATAATGAAACAACATTAAATCTAGATGAAATTGCAGAGCGCATTCTTTCGAAGGATGGACAACCAGTTGCTACGATAAAAGAACATCTTGAACTGTCCTTTATCGAGGAAGCGACTGGGAATGAGACGACGGAGGAAATGGTGGCTACAACCATTGCAGATTTCAAAAAAATTATGAAAGCATTACATTCAACAATGGGGCTTGCAGCAGAAGAAGGGGACGATCGAACAGAGGATTTACTGAATGCTATGTACCAGTCTCTTGAAAAGCATACATGGATGTTAAAGGCCTTCCTTGGACACTAATAACCAAAAATAAATGATAGGCAATGGAAACTCGTTCATGTATTTCCATTGTCTGTTTTTTGTTGTTTCATATTGTTGTTTCAAAAGATGGACATATTTCACAAGGAAATAACATATATTACAGTTCGGAAAAGAATAGGCAAAATATGTTTTTTTTGAATAGGAAGGGTAGATACTAAGTAAGCCATACAAGTAGGAGGAATTGAACATGATAAATGAACAAAACCCACAAATTGAAGTGGCCCATACAAGGGAAGAAATGCTTCATATTTTAGAAAGTATGCAATTAGAAGCATATCAAATAGAGGACATTCATGTTATTGCAAAGGATCCAAGCAAATTTGAGGATGTGGAATGGGGTATTAATGTTAAAACCCATGAAGTAGGGAATTGGGTGGATCAATTCAAGTCTTGGTTTACTGGTGAATCGGCTGTGACGGAAGGATTAAAACGTTTTGATCTTACAGAGGGACAAACAGCTTACTATTCTCATCTCGTAGAACAAGGTGTCATCGTAGTATTTGCTGAGCCTACAATTGAACCTATGACGACATAATCTAGTGAAAGGTGATTGAAAGTCATCTTCATTCACATAATAGGGAATATTTACTTATTATAATACGATAAACAGAGTGAGTGCACATGCATCACTCTGTTTATTTGTGTAGAAAGGTTTCAAAATTGATTTAATGAATCGCTTTTTTGTGGTCATGTTTTTTTATAAAACGTAATACATGAAGCTGCTCGAATTGAGCAACAAGGTTACCAATTAGAATAAAGCTACCACCTATTAATACTTTTATCGTTAATCCTTCTCCTAAAAACATCATGGCAAACATCGCTGCAAAGATCGGTTCTAAGGAAAATATTAGTCCTGTATGTGTAGCAGAAGTAAACTGTTGTGCAACAGTTTGACCTACGAAACAAAATGCACTACAAATGACACCGAGTCCAATAATAGCAATCCAAGAAGACGTTGTATTTGGAAGTGTAGGTGTTTCAAAAATGAGTGTTAATACGAGGGCATAAAATCCAGCAAAACCGAGCTGGTAAATGCCATATGAAATGGATTCAACGTTACGCGTAAATGAACTGTTTAACAGTAAATAAATAGAATAACATAGTGCAGCGATGGCTATTAAAATATCCCCTTTTTGAAAGGTAAATGAGCCGTGAGCAGTTAAAACTATAATCCCAATCATTGTACAAACAATCGCAAAACTAACTGCTCTTGAAGGTAATTTCTTTTCAATAAAACTGCTGATAATAGGCACTAAGACAACTGTTAGACTTAAAATAAAGCCTGCATTTGATACCGAAGTTGTTTCTAGTCCGAATAAGCTTAGAACGAACACAATGAATAATAAAAACCCTTGAATAGCCGCATATTTTAAAATTTTAGCATCGGCCTTAATCATGCGTTTATAAAAGATGATTCCTGCTGCGAAAAATGCGATGATACAACGCAATGCCACGACATTATAAACAGCCAATGTTTCAAGACCCATTACCATAAAGGTATAAGATAATCCCCAAAACATTGTCACTATAACCATTAATAAATTTGCTTTTCCTTGGATACTCATTATGCTCACCTACATTCTGTGTACTAAAACAGTTTTTAACCTAAAATTTACTATATCTCTTGTATTGTGATTAGTAAAACGAATGTTTATAATAATCAGTATTAAAAAAATTCATGTATATAGAGGACAAGACAATGAGTTTAGTCAAATATGAGATTTTGAATAAAGTAGCTGAGGTAGCTAGCTTTACAAAAGCTGCAGAGGCATTAGGATTAACTCAATCTGCTGTAAGTCATGCTGTTTCAAGTTTAGAAAAGGATTTCGGCTTTGCACTCATTCACAGAAGTCGAGCGGGCGTCTCGTTAACAAGTGAAGGAGATGCAATGTTAAGGTCAATGAGGCATGTCCTCGATGCAGAGGAACTGTTACAGCAAGAAGCAGCACATATACTCGGTGTTACTCGAGGGAAAGTGCGAATTGGTGTAATTTCAAGTATTTCGTCAAACTGGATGCCGGAAATTGTTCGAATTATGGACAATCAATTTCCTGGTATACAAGTTGAATTACGTGAGGGAGATTATTATGAAATCGAACAATGGCTTTTGAGTGGAGAGGTGGATGCCGGATTTTTAAATGGTCAAAAGTCCAAGCAATTTCAGTTTATAGAATTACAGCAAGATCCGTTGCTATGTATCGTTTCTGATAAATGCCCACTTTATAATAAAGCAGAAATTGATATTGTGGAACTAGAAGATATGCCATTTATCATGACTTCACATAAAGGGACAAACGATGTAAAAGTATTGTTAGAGCAATATCATGTGAAGCCAAATATTCGTTTTGAACTATCTGAAGAGGTAGGAATCACGTCGATGATTTCTCACCAACTTGGAATTAGTATTTTACCGAAATTAGTGACGAATAATTTGCCGCCTACGATAAAAGCTATACCGTTAAAACAAGGTGGATATCGGACAATTGGAATTGCAATGAAACACCATGCATCACCAGTGACCAAAAAATTTGCGGAAATACTAAGTTCCTGGTTAAAAGAGCAAAATAGGAATTGATTTTATTGATTAATAGCAACTTTCTCTATAAAAACAGCATTGAAGCAAAACGTAGCATTACGCTAAAATAGTATTTGTATATTTAACTTCATTCAGCAGATCTTTTTTGTACCGAATGCGTAGCGACAGGTACAGTAGATTCCCACCTCTAAAGGTGGTGAGATGAATGCAATTTTGATTACTTATTCAGTTGGTGTCCAAGCACCTACTGCAACGACTGAGTGACCAACATCATGTTGTTGCTGACGCTTCGCTTTCGCACAGGAAACATTTGTTGTCCGTTACATCCTATGGCATTACCGAAATGAATGACATCGTGTCGGCCCACGTGCAGGCCTAGGCACAATTCAAAATCCACACGCATTTTTATCTGTAGGAAAGCAAAGCGACAGCTACAATTACGCAAAGATGAAATTGATTAGAAAAAAGGTGAATGTATGGGGACATTACAAGGGAAGACCGTACTCATTACAAGTGGGGGAACACTTGAAAAATGGGATCGTGTGCGTGGGCATACGAATTTATCGAAAGGATCGATGGGCTGTTATTTAGCGGAAGCGGCACTAGCGGCTGGGGCAAACGTATTGTATATGCATGGTTATTTCGCACAGCTTCCAACGAATAAAGATAAAATGCGTACCATTCGATTTGAAGGCATCGAAGACTTAGGCGAGAAAGTTCGACATGCTGTTCAAGAAGAGCATGTGGATATCGTCATTATGGCGGCTGCAGGTTCTGATTGGCTCATTGATAAAGTGTATGACCAGTCTGGGAATCTATTGGAGGAGGCAGGCAAAATGCCATCTGACGAGCCACCTATCATCCACTTTAAAAAGGCACCTAAAGTATTAGGTCAAATAAAGGGGTGGAATCCGGAAGTTACATTAGTAGGTTTTAAACTTGAGGCAACAGATGACGAGGAATTTTTAATGTCCCGTGCACGTCTACGAATGGAATCGGCCAACGCTCAGTTTATGGTAGCTAACAGCTCACAATCTTTATATGGTGGCGATGAGCCTCACTGGATTGTACCGGCTAAAGGAGAACCGAAAAAGGTTATGGGCAAGCAAAAGACAGCACAAGTATTAATAGAACTTTTATAAAATGAATAAAGCTGTGTAGAGGTAAAATAGACTCTACACAGTTTTTATTTTTGTTTTTTTACTATGAAGAATGAAATGATACTAACTGGCATAACTAATAGATAAACCTTATTATTCGTAATTCCTTAGTAAACAACTAAGTTTTATAATGTTTATATTGACAATAGGTTTTCTGAATTATAGAATTATTTCCAAGAAACGTAATTCTTTTATCGGGAGCCGTAGAGGACTTGGCACAAAATGAGGCTTCTACGATAACGAATGGTATAGGTTAAACCTAGGAGAGCTCCTAAGGGATAAGGGGCTATGATTGACGCGTTGGCTCTTTTGTACAAAAAATAAAAGAAGAGGTGTATCGGATGACTCAACAGGCAAAAGTAGATGACACAAAACTAGAGGCAATTGCAAAGGCAATTCAAAATTTGGAGTTTGGAGAAGTACACATTACGATTCAAGATGGTGTCATTGTGCAAATTAACAGATTAGAAAAGCAAAGATTTCCACAGAAAAAGTAAAAGGTATGATGATAGGCGAACAGATATTTCTAGGTCGTGGGGAATATTTCCTATATAACTAGCATTTTTTTAGGGTGAGGAGCCGGCTATCTTTTTTACTAAATCTGAAGGGGCTTATCATTTGAATTGTATTAAAAACACACATAATAAAAAAAGAACAACTCAACGTCAAAAACCAGGATGATTAAGGCGAATCATCCTGGTTTTGCGTATATTCTTATAACCTATTCATAAAAACTTTTTGGGATTTCACCAATATGTCTGCGATGATACAGTAAAGGTTCCTTCTGTGCATTGTCAATTTCTAGGACCTGCCCGATAAATATCGTATGATCTCCAGCATCGATTTGCTGAAATGTTTTACATTGTAAAATAGCTGCAGTATCATGCAAAACTGGAACACCTAATACAGAAGTTGACCAGTTAGCCTGGGCGAAGCGATCTGGAATTTTACTTGAAAATAGTGTACATAGATGCTCTTGATTATACGCTAAAACATTAACAGCAAACTTTTGAGCTACTGTAAAATATGGATGTAGCTGTGATTTTTTATCAAGCGACCACAAAATAAGGAGTGGATCTATAGAAACCGATGCAAAGGAATTGACAGTTAAGCCAAAAGGTTCGTTTGCGTCGTTACAAGCAGTGACTACCGTTACGCCTGTTGGATAATTACCTAATGCTTGTTTAAAAGCAGCAACTTTGTCTGTCATTCTAATCACCTCTTCATTGATTTTTGGAAATGAAAAATCAGCGTGCCAATCATCTTCTTGCTGAGTATTTATATTTTTTATAATTGTAATATTCTTAATTTTATTTTAAACCAACAAAACTAACTGGTAAAGTATATAATAGAGAAAAAAAGGGGGGGTAGTCATGTCTTTATATTTTGACCATTTAGTTCATCAAGTTCAATCACCAGAGAATACAAAGATTTTCTTAAATAAACGTAATATCCATACAGTTAACGGTGGTCAACATACAATGTGGGGGACATTCAATACATTAAGCTACTTTGGATTAAACTATATTGAGCAAATAGCCATCTATGATCGCCAATTATATGAAAATGCAGTGAAATTACCTTATTCACTACATTATACGTTTAATCATACAAACGAGCGCTATGGTTTTTCAAGAATTGCGTTACGTACAAAAAATATTAAGGAAGAGGGACAACGATTACGTGCACTTGGCTTCGAAGTATATGGACCTGATGCTTGTAGTCGTACAAGACCAGACGGCTCCGTAGTTGAATGGAAGCTCTTGCATTTTGGGAAGCCAGGGCTGGAAATTGATTTCCCATTTTTGATTGAGTGGGCTGATACAGACGAGGAACGGGTTGCGCAATTAAAAGCAAATGGAGTCATTAAGAGCGATCAACCCATATCGATGGAATCTGTACAATTTTATGTAAAAGATGTGCAAGCCACAGTGAAACTATGGAGGGAAGTATTACAATTACCAGAACCTGAACAACAAGAAAAGTTTATTTCCCTACACTTACCAAATATTCGCCTAGATTTTTATGACGAAGTTACTGCGGCTACAATGGCGCTAGGTACATTAAATGAAGGGCCGTTTGGGGTTACACTTAAGGATACTGATAGAACGAAGGAAACGCTAGTTTTTCCAGGAGCTTTTTATTGGATTAATAGCTGAGGTTAAAGAGATTAAAAGATCTATAAAGAGCAATTGAAAAAAGGAGCCGTTCATCAAATGAACAGCTCCTTTGTACTTAAAATTTTACAACATTTGACGCCTGTGGACCTCGATTGCCTTCCACCACATCAAATGATACCTTTTGACCTTCTTCAAGTGTACGGAAGCCTTCCTCTTGGATTCCCGTAAAATGTACAAATACATCTTCTCCATCATCACATTCAATAAAGCCATAACCTTTTTCATTATTGAACCACTTTACGATTCCCTGTTGCATAAGCATTCGCCTCCCATGCGCTTGAAAGTAGAATAAAATCAACTAAGTCGTGAAATAATTGAGAAAATGTGAAAAAATGCATTTTCATTAAGAACATACATGAATTGAGCAAAGTTGTCAATTGATTGTCGAAATGCTTGTATAACTTTCTATGATTTTTTCACAATAAAGTCTATAATGGAAATTAACAACATAGAAAGTAGGATGCCAAATGACAACGACTAATCAACCTTTATCAGATCTAGAAATCGCTAATCAAGCGGTGATGAAGCCTATTACTGAAATCGCGAAAGATGCAGGTATTCCAGAGGATGCACTTGAGCAGTATGGTCGCTACAAAGCAAAAATTGACCCACTAAAAATAACAGCACAGGGTGAGGACGCAAAGGTAGTATTAGTAACAGCCATCAGTCCAACTCCAGCAGGTGAAGGGAAGTCAACTGTAACAGTTGGACTTGCTGATGCACTTCATCGATTGGATAAAAACGTTGTTGTTGCTTTACGTGAGCCATCACTTGGACCGGTAATGGGTGTGAAAGGTGGTGCAACAGGCGGTGGATACGCACAGGTTGTACCGATGGAGGATATAAACTTGCATTTCACTGGCGACCTTCACGCTATTACGACGGCGAATAACGCATTATCAGCCTTTATTGATAATCATATCCACCAAGGAAATGCTTTAAACATTGACACTCGCCGTATTATTTGGAAGCGAGTAATGGACTTAAATGATCGCACCCTTCGTAAAGTTGTTGTGGGTCTTGGTGGTCCTGTACAAGGGATGCCACGAGAGGACGGTTTTGATATTACCGTTGCATCAGAAATAATGGCAGTTTTTTGTTTAGCTACAAGCATTGAAGATTTACGTGAACGTTTAGCAAGTATCGTAATCGGTTATACATTTGAGCGTGAGCCTGTATTCGTGCGAGATCTACAAGTGGAAGGGGCGTTAACATTATTATTAAAAGATGCCTTTAAACCAAACTTAGTGCAAACACTTGAAGGAACACCTGCCATTATCCACGGTGGGCCATTTGCCAATATTGCGCACGGCTGCAATTCGATTATGGCGACACAAACGGCTCGCCAGCTAGCTGATATTGTTGTGACAGAAGCAGGTTTCGGTTCAGATTTAGGTGCTGAAAAATTCATGAACATTAAAGCGCGTAAAGCAGGCTTTAAACCAAGTGCAGTTGTTATTGTAGCTACAATCCGTGCATTAAAAATGCATGGCGGTGTACCAAAAACAGCGCTTGTAGGCGAAAATGTTGAAGCACTTTTACAAGGAATTGAAAATTTAGCTAAACATGTTGAGACGGTTCGTACATTTGGCGTTGAACCGATTATCGCTTTAAATCGATTTATTACCGATACAGAAGCGGAGTTAGAAGCAGTGCTGAACTGGTGTCAAGAAAATCATGTTCGTATAGCTCGTACAAACGTTTGGGAAGAAGGCGGTAAGGGTGGATTAGCCTTAGCTGAGCAAGTAGTAGCCGTATTAGAAGAAGAAAATAACTTCTCTCCTTTATACGATGTAACAGAGTCCGTTGAAGAAAAAGTTCGTACGATTGTTCAAAAAGTGTACGGTGGGAAGGATGTACAGTTTACTGAACAAGCGAAAAAACAAATTGCCCAAATCGAAAAATTCGGCTGGGATTCTTTACCGATTTGTATGGCGAAAACACAGTATTCTTTATCCGACCAACCAAGTCTTTTAGGACGTCCTGAGGGCTTTACTATCACAATCCGTGAAGTGATTCCAAAACTGGGTGCAGGATTCTTAGTTTGTCTTACAGGCGATATTATGACAATGCCAGGTTTACCAAAAGCACCAGCTGCCTTACGCATGGATGTAGATAACGAAGGACATGCGGTAGGGTTGTTCTAAGAAAAAATGCAAGATTTCGTAAAAAAATAAATACAACATACAAAGCTGCTCCTATAAGTTATAAAGGGCAGCTTTTTTAATTAAAAATATCTCTCATATGAAATAAGAAAAAACAGGGTAACCATAAAAAATGCCATTCGAATTATTGTAAACATTGTATATTTAAAAGAAGGAAGTCTTCTTTTACGTTTAAATTATTTTGAAAGTCTAATAGAAAAAACGAAATAAGAGTAGGGCAAAAAAGGAGATAGGATAATGTCTTTTAAATGGAAATGGAAGAAAAAATAAAAGCTGCCATCATCTACAATAGTAAGATGGGCAGCTTTTACTTTTTCTTCAGCGGGTTGGTAATACGTAACATAACTATCGTTCCTACTTCCTTCATAACTTATTACTTCATTTACGGCCTAAATGAAATTCGGAAAAATGGTTGCCTAAAAAGAATTCTCTAGTTTTGTTAGCACGACTCTGATAATTTGACTTTTCAAAAATGTTGGCAAGAATTCGATATGCTATTTGTTATTAATGGGAGGAGTTACGTTCACACATACTCAAGGGTATGATTACAGAAGGTAACGTCAATTAATGATACAAATATCACACGCTTGCGACATATGGTCAAAGCCTTCTAGGTCGTGACAACAAGCTAACTGTTTGTTCGCTTATCTCGTCATGTACATTCGCTATGCGGGTTGAAACAAAGAATTTCTAAGGGAAAAATGTTCACTTTTATTTGTTTTCTTAGATGATTGATTTTCACTATACGCACGTCATCTTTCAACACAGTATTCAATTGCAAGCCCGCTGAAGTTGTTAAATCTGTCAAAACATAGTTGCTGTACACCACTGAAATAGTGAACTACAGAACAAAAGTTAAATGTTCTGTACATTCACCTTACAATATTCTGAAAAATTTGTCAATTGAAATCACTTTGCGATATTGTTTTTTTTTAAAGCCTTGAGGTTGCTTAATAATTGCCAACTATTCTAAGTAATACAGTATAATAATGTACGAAGGGACTGAGCTAAGATTATGAACAATTTAATGGACAAAGTACGAGGAATTTACGAACAATTTGATGCTAGTCATGATTTTCAACATATTGAACGTGTTTATCAAAACGCGTTAGCGATATTAGAAACAGAGTCAGAAGCGGATGCAGAAGTTGTGAAAATCACTGTGCTCTTGCATGATGTAAGTGATAAAAAGTATACCGATAGCAAAGATCAAGAAAATAAGCTGATTGCCGAGCTACCTTTAAGTGAAGAAAAGAAGCAACATATTCGGGATTGCATCGAACAAGTATCGTTTAATGGTGGCAACGAACTAGAAGCAACTTCACTCGAAGCAAAAATAGCACGGGATGCAGATCGTTTAGATGCAATTGGAGCAATCGGTATTGCACGGACGTTTGCTTTTGGTGGGGCTAAAGGTCGAAAGCTTTATGACAAGGAAGAAAATGCACGTATGGATATGACCGAGGACGAGTATCGTAGTAAAAATACATCCTCAGTTACCCATTTTTATGAAAAGCTCTTATTACTGAAGGATTTAATGATTACAGAGAAGGGCAAACAAATGGCTGAAGAACGCCATCAATTTATGGTGCAGTTTTTAGAGCAATTACAAAATGAGATAGGTGAGTAACAATTCACGCTTCAAAAAAATAATGTGGGCTTATAAATATTAAATAGATATACGTCTCATAAAAAAATCCGTTGTCGATTCCATTAGGCAACGGATTTTTGTTGGTTTAGTCCATCAATTTATATCAAAAGGTGAAATGAAGCCACAAGCGCCGTTTTAACTTAGAGTGATTTACTCCATTCTTTATTATTATTTTTAATGCATGTGTGAGGAAATTTAGGAATAATGTTTGGATGTAGTAATTTGATATAAGACTTGCTAAATTAAATGTTTTTTGACCAACTAAACGAAATTATTTACTTTTTCTAGAAGGTAGTAATTTATGAATCAATTAAAAAAGATACGTTTGGTTTTATCGATAAGGAAATAAGGCAAATAGATATATTGGAATTATCGAGGATATTCAAGAGAAAGTTGTGCTGTAATTAATGCGATTGGTATGTAACTTGAAAAACAAAGGGACAATTCATTTCGCTCTATGCTTTTTTACTTGCTAACGCAATCTATTATGCTGTTTCTCAACGTTAGGCTTCGCCGCAGTATAAGATAATGTTTTTTTTTGTCTGAATTAGAAGGGAATCATTTCCTTTTATAGAATATTGAGATAGGTGGATGGCGTGTTAGTTTGTCTCTGTTTGAAAATACATCTTTGAAGACAGATTTATTATCATTAATGTCTGTTAATCAACACCTGTTTTTGTAGACTTTACACAAGATATGCCTTGCAAAGGAAACCGTTACGATGATGTAGTAATCGAGAGTTTTTTTGGAATTATGGATTCTGAATTGCTTTTCTACAGCTTTACGAACTTGATCTATTATGATTAGGAGGAAAACAATTTGAAAAAAATAGTTTCGTTATTAGTAATGGTCACAATTATTCTTTTTTCTACCCCAGATGTTTTTGCCTCAAACTCGATTGAACCTTATGGAGTGAAGCCACCAGGTGAAAGTTTTACACCTGGAGAGTGGTTTCTAGGAGATACTCCACCTAATGTTGATCCGAATAAACCACCTATTGTTTTTGTTCAAGGGAAAAACGGTAACGCTACAAGTTGGTATGGTAATACAGAATATCACGGTCTTAATGACATGTATACAAAAGCTTATGAAGCAGGGTATCAAACGGTATTTGTTCAATTATACGATGCGGCAGGTAACGGTTCTTATAGTCAATACGATAATGGGAAATTATTAGCCTCTATGTTAAAAGAAATCAGTCAACATTTTAACGGAAAAAAATTAAATATAGTTGCCCATAGCAAGGGTGGGCCCGATACCCAAGCAGCATTAGTTCTTAATAATGCTCATTCGTACGTTGGTAGGGTGTTTACGTTAGGTTCCCCTCATTATGGATCAGAGTTAGCTGATCTTGCATATAGCTGGTGGGCAGGTTGGCTAGCTACATTACTCGGTCAAAAAGATGATGGAACTTATTCACTTCAAGTTGGGGAAATGGAGCACTTTCGCTCACTAATAGACAATCATCCCAACATAAGTAAGAACAACTATTATACAATTGCTGGTACTAATACAGGTCCATTTCTATCTGCACTCTGGATGGGTGGTCAATATCTTTCCGATCCAAATGATGGATTAGTCAAAGAGGTGAGCACTAAATTATCTTACGGAACACATTTATTTACCGATACCTCACTTGACCATGACCGTATTCGCATGGGATCTGCGGTATTTTCTAGATTGGAACAGTATCTACGGTCTGATTCCACTGATCGAATCATTGCAAACAAAGAATACTTTTCTCAATCTGATATGTTTCAAGAGTTGGATGTTTCTCATTATTTTTATGGAGGAAAGTTACAATCAACAAATAATGTGACACATTCTTTTTATGTAGATACCGCACTCGATAATGTTAAACTGTGGACGGGATTAACTAGTGATAAGATAGAGTTGGTATCTCCTTCAGGGAAAAAATATACCAACCAGACAATCGAATCATTGGAGGAAGCCTCCTTCTTTAATAGCGTAGTACCTCATACTTTTACTGACGTTATTTCTGAGAAGGGGGAATGGAAGATAAATATAAGCACGCAGGCAGGAGATAATGCGTATTTACTGGCAGTTCAACACGGGGGTCCATCTTTGATTAAAGTGAGCATTCCGACAGTAACATTTGAAACGAATAATATCATCACAGTGCAAGCGGATCAACAATTACAAAAACTTGCTTTCGATGTACGAGTACTAGATCCAACAGGTAAAGACATTGCTTCTTCTCTACAAATGCAAAAGGTTAATGAACAAAACTTTATGCTAAATTTCCCAGAGAATAAAGAGTCTGGTGTATATAATATAACTTTAAATATTTCCGGTGAAACGTTACAAGGTGAGCCATATAATAGGACCATTGTTCGTTCTAAGTATGTAAAAGGACATATGCAATAATTAGAAAAAGACATTGGAAACATATCTTTATCAACGGTTGGATTTCGTTCGAATTGATAATCATATAATAAAAAAGATATTAAAGAGTAATGATTCATTATTTAAATAAAAGATTTGAAAATACCATGTTGGCAATCAGCATGGTATTTTTTCTGTTAGTAATAAGACTTTTATAAAATGAAATAGAATACAAAAGGATTTAATATACCAATCAACTATATCACTACTTATCCAACTCATTCAAACGCGTTCATTCGTATTTTTTCAGTGGAATTGCACATGCTAACTTCAATGGATATGTGGTTGTTGAAAAATTTTAAAACAAAAAAATATCATAAAAGATAGGTATTTGTAATTGTTGATTATTTTTTCTTGAAAAATGAGCCAAAACTCTTTTCATACAATGCACAAAGCATATATAATTACTTATGCTTTTTCGACAATGGGGATCTTGATTTTGTCTATAGTTTATTCGGGTATTAGATCGTGGGAGAAATAGCCTGTTAAAAAACATTGGGGTAACCGTCAAAGGAGCATCAACATCATGAAAGAAGCAAAAAGCGCAGTCAAATGGATTCCTTTCTTCATTTCCCTTGCTGTTGGCGTAGCAATCTGGTTTTGTCCAGTACCTTCAGGAGTAGATGAAAAGGCATGGCATCTATTTGCTATTTTTGTTGCGACAATTATAGGATTTATATCGAAACCGTTGCCAATGGGAGCGATATCTTTTATTGCTATGGCTATGATTGCCATAACTAATACCTTAACTATTGAAGAGACTCTAAGTGGTTTTGGCAATTCAACGATTTGGCTAATTGTTATTGCCTTCTTTATTTCTCGTGGATTTATTAAAACGGGACTAGGAGAACGAATTGCCTATGTATTTGTTCGCCTTTTTGGGAAAAAAACTTTGAGTCTGTCTTATTCTTTATTAGCGAGTGACCTTATATTAGCGCCAGCTATTCCTAGTAATACGGCTCGTGCTGGTGGTGTTATATTCCCAATCATCCAGTCTTTATCTCACACTTTCGGATCTAAACCGGAAGACGGGACAGAGCGTAAGATGGGTGCTTTTCTTTTGAAGGTAGGCTTTCAAGGGAATTTAATAACGTCTGCTATGTTTATGACAGCCATGGCAGCAAACCCTTTAATTGTAAAGCTAGCAAGTGATTCAGCTGGGGTAACGATTACTTGGTTTGGTTGGGCATTGGCCATGATTGTCCCTGGGTTAACAGCTTTAATCGTTGTTCCTTATGTTATTTATAAAATCTATCCGCCTGAAATCAAGGAAACACCAGAGGCAGCAGCTATTGCTAAAAAGAAGCTGGATGAATTTGGTCCACTAAAAAGTTCTGAAAAACGAATGATCATAGTATTTGTTGCTGTGTTGTCGTTATGGATTGGTGGAGACTACTTAGGCATAAGTGCTACTACAGCAGCTCTTATAGGTCTTTCATTGCTTTTATTGTTAGATGTATTAACATGGGCAGATATTAAAAAGGAAGAAGGCGCATGGGATACACTAATCTGGTTTGCAACGCTATTTATGATGGCATCTTTTATGAACAAACTAGGGCTGATTCCATGGTTTAGTAATGAAGTGGGTGGACTTGTATCTGGGTATAGTTGGATATGGGCTGTTGTTATATTAGCATTAGTCTACTTCTACTCTCATTATTTCTTTGCGAGTTCTACAGCCCATATTAGTGCGATGTATGCAGCATTTTTATCTGTAATGCTGCAAGCGGGTGCACCTGCTATGTTGGCAGCTATATTATTAGCAGCATTTAGTAATTTATTTGGCGCCACTACTCATTATGGTTCTGGTCCAGCACCGGTCTTCTTTGGTGCAGGCTATATTGATCAAAAAAAATGGTGGACAGTTGGTTTTGTAGTTTCCGTTGTAACAATCCTGATTTTTGTTGTAGTAGGGGGATTATGGTGGAAGGCTCTTGGTTATTGGTGAAATAATTAGCTTCTGTATCCGGGTAGAAATATCTCTATCCGGATATTTTTTGAGATTTTTAACCCTTCCTTCATTTTGCATGTTTGGAGGGGCTATTTTTTTAGATGGGCAAGAAGAGTTTGTTGTCCTTTGTTTACCTGTCATTTGGTGTTATGATAAAAATGGATATCAATAATAAACTACATATTAAAAGTAGTATGGACATTAAACAACACCTAAATGAAAGAGATGGACAAGTGTAATGAGTCATTTAATTGTACAAAATTTAACGAAAACAGTGGGCGATAAAACGCTCTTTCAAAATATTGAATTTACCATTTATGAGGGAGAACGAGCTGGGCTAATTGGTATTAATGGTACTGGTAAATCCACATTGCTTTCTATTTTAGCGAATGAAATCGAAGCGGATTCTATGGAAGTTGACCGCCCAAATAAATATCGAGTTGCTTATTTACCACAGGAGCCTACTTTTAATAGTGGCGAAACTGTGTTACAGGCAGTGTTTGCAGGGGATTCACCTATTTTGAAACTGAACCGTGAATATGAGGAGACGGTTGCTGCACTTGCCTTAAATCCGACTTCAGAAAGTTTACAAAAAACGTTATTTAGTTTGCAACATCGTATGGATGAAGAGCAAGCATGGGATGTCAATGCTCTTGCAAAGACAGCGCTTACGAAGCTTGGGATTGAAATGTTTGATAAAGAAGTATTAACACTGTCAGGCGGTCAGCAAAAGCGCGTTGCTTTAGCAAAAGTTTTAATCGAGCCGGCAGATCTTTATTTATTAGACGAGCCTACCAACCATTTAGATGTGCAGTCAACAGAGTGGCTACAGGAAATGGTGTTACGATTAAAGGGAGCAGTAATATTTATTACCCATGATCGTTATTTCTTAGATGAGCTGTCTACGCATATTTACGAGCTAGCTGATCAAACATTATACCGCCATACGGGGAATTATGGGGATTATTTAGAAGCTCGTGCTATTCGTGAGGAAATGAAAGCAGCTTCTGCACAAAAGGATCGCAACCGCTATCGCTCAGAATTAAAATGGATTCGTCGTGGTGCGAAAGCGCGTTCTACGAAGCAAAAGGCACGTATCCAGCGCTTCGAGCAGTTAGAGGATAACTTGGAGCGTAAATCTGAGGATGTTTCACTTGAGATGGGACTAGCAACAACACGACTCGGTCGGAAAGTTTTAGAGGCTGAAAATATTTCAAAGGCATTTGGCCAACAAAAAATCCTTGAAAACTTTTCATTTTTACTACAGCAGGGCGATCGTATTGGTATTATCGGAGCGAATGGTGTAGGAAAATCAACATTATTGAACATGCTAGCAGGAGAGCAAACACCTGATGCTGGTGAAATTCTTGTAGGTTCGACAGTGAAGTTAGCGCATTTCAAACAAACACTACCAAAGATGAATGAAAATGAGCGCATGATTGAATATATTCGTGAAGCTTCCAATGATATTACAGATGCAGAAGGTGTACGCTATTCGGCTGCTCAAATGCTGGAGCGTTTCTTATTCCCACTTCATGCACACGGTACACCTATCGGTAAATTATCAGGTGGCGAGCGTAAACGTCTACATTTATTACGATTATTAATGGAGCAACCAAACGTACTGTTACTAGATGAGCCTACAAATGATTTAGATATTGAAACATTAGGTTTGCTAGAGGATTTCATTGAGCATTTCCCTGGAGTCGTTATAACGATATCCCACGATCGCTTTTTCTTAGATCGAATTGCGAAAAAGCTGTGGGTTTTAGATGGTCTGGGGCATGTGAATGAGACGCTTGATATTTACAGTGAGTATTTACAAAAGCGTGAACAGGAAACTGCTGTAAAGGTAGAGGCGCCAAAAGTTGAAAAACCTAAGACCGAAAAACCTAAATCAGACAAGAAAAAATTATCTTTTAAAGAGCAAAAAGAGTGGGAAACTATTGCTGATGAAATAGAAAAGACAGAGACAGCAATTATGGAGACAGAAGAAGGTATTGCAAATGCTGGAGCTGATTTTACAAAGCTACAGGAATTAACGGCGAAGCTAGATGAGCTGAATGCACAATATGAGCATCTTATTGAAAGATGGTCGTATTTAGATGAAATCGTAAACGGATAAGGAGCGATATACATGAAGATTATTACAATTGAACCAACACCAAGCCCTAATTCTATGAAGATTGTCGTTGATACAGAGTTACCCTTTGGCAAAAGCTATAATTTTACAAAAGATAATAAAGATGAAGCAACAGGTGAAGCGGCAGCGATTTTAGCAATTGAAGGTGTTAAAGGTGTTTATCATGTAGCAGATTTCTTCGCTGTTGAGCGTAACGCAAAGTATGCATGGGAAGGTATTTTAGCCAGCATCCGTCAAGTGTTAGGAGAAGATATAGAGGAAGTAAATAATGAACAAGTTGCCAATGAATTTTATGGTGAAGTGTACGTCCATGTGCAGTTTTATAAACAAGTACCGCTTCAAGTAAAGGTGTTTGATAATCAACGTGAGCATCGTGTAAGCTGTGGTGATCGCTTTGTGGAAGCTTTCAATAAAATTATTGAGACAGCAGTTGATGAAAATTATATTTTCCAACGTAAGTGGATTGACTATGGTGTACGTTATGGAGAGCTAGAGGAAATTGCGGAAGCCGTAAAACAAGAAATCGATGTAACTTATTCAGAGGGACGTTTAGCGGAGATTATTGCAACGATTAATGATTCTGAGAAAACTATCGAGAAAAAAGCTAAGCTAAAAATTTCTGTTGAACAGTTTAAACAACCAGAATGGGAAAAACGTTTCCAACTGCTTGATCAAATGGCAGATCCAGAACTAGATGACTTACCACTTTTAAATTTAGCGATACAAGATGAGCAAATGTCTATCCGTCGACTTGCAACCGTATATTTAGGAATGATTGAAGATGTAGCGGTTGTGCCTTATTTGGAAAAGGCATTACAGGACAAAAGTGCAGCGGTACGTCGAACTGCAGGAGATTGTATGAGTGACCTCGGCTTCGTGGAATTTGAAGACGCGATGCAGCAAGCATTACAAGATAAAAATAAACTAGTTCGTTGGCGTGCAGCTATGTACTTATATGAAGTCGGAACGGAGAAATCGTTAACGGCATTAAAAGCTGCTGAAGAAGATAAAGAGTTTGAAGTGAAGCTACAAGTAAAAATGGCGATTGCCCGCATCGAACAAGGTGAGAAAGCAAAAGGTTCTGTTTGGAAGCAAATGACAGAATCTCGCCAGCAATAAAACGAAACAACCAGCATCTATTTGAGCAATTCAAATAGACGCTGGTTTTTTTATATTTCAATTTCATTTTTTCGCTAGGTTGTTTTTTATAGCTTGTTGCTTCCTAGAATGTATGAAGCATTCGGAGAATTAGGAAAAGCAGATCAACTAGTCTTATTGAAGGCAATTACTTCCTAAGATTAAGGGTTTTCGTTCTGATTTTCTTTCAGTCATGTTTTTTTCATAAGTTTCATACATTGAAATCTCACAAGTTATTTTATAGTGGAACAGGAGAACAGGAACATAGGAGAGCAGGGGCATATTCTATATCGGTACCCTTGAAGTTTAAGCTATAAGAGCACAGTGCATAATAAATAATAACAAATGACAAATAAAAAAAGATTATAGTTTTTAAGGAGGGAAGATAAGTGCAGTTGAAATACGATTTCGTAGACTTGCCTTTAAATGAAATTAGAGTAGGCGCTACAGGAAGAACACTATTCGATTATTGTCTTAACCGCAGCCATATATTTGCCTTAGCAATGAATGAAGTCTTTGGATATGACATCATTGCAATTTGGTGCCCAATAATACAACACAACAGAGCTTTGCAAATGAAGCTATTAAAGGTATATTTAGAAACATCTTATTTAGGTAAACCATATTTGTTCGATCCATCAGGCAATACCCAAACATCTGAATTACTAAAAAATGAAGGGGCCATTACAGAGCTTATCACCCCCCAACAGTTTAGAAATCAAATGAAAGATTTGACTAAAACGTATTCCGAGGGAGATTTCGATGAGACTAATTTCGACAACTCATTGGCTCAAGAACTTGAAGAAATAAAACAATTCATACTAGAAAACCCGAGTCGATACGTCCCCATCTTTAGTTATATTGAGAATGCACTTACAGAAAGTGGTTGGAAGCAAGTAGAGAGAAGCTTATATTATCCGGATAAAGAAGAACCGTTCCACCGAGCTGCTACCGGGTGTAGATTTTCTGCTACTCGTTCAGTTGGTCAATTCCAACATACAATCGTAATCGATGTATTAAAAGACGGGGGCGTTATATACCACATTGAGACCGATGATAATTACCGTATCTTCCAGACTGGTGTTTGCTCTATGGAACAATTCATCCTTGTTCTAAAGGAATGCGTCGATATTAAATATCCTATCAGATCACAAGTGATGATAGCTGCCCTAAAGATAACGGGCGAAGTAATCTATACTACTATTAATAACAACTACAAACCGCTTTATTTAGTTGATTTTCTCGGCGGTAAACACTGGCTAGAAAATGAAGATTTAATGGCCATATCCACTAACTAATTAATCTAGTAGATTAGAGTAACTCCACTACTCTGTCACTTTAACGTTTTGTACAAAGGTTCATTAATAAGGCGCATCCTGTTAAAGTATGATTCATCGCATATTCTTGTTATTCGTAAGAAGTAGTGGGGATGGAAGGTGATCTTTTAGTTCGTAATACTTGTGGTAATGATTCGTTTGCCCAAGATGAATTTGGCGGATCTTATGCAAATGTAAAACCAATTAGGCTCGTTAAGCTTAATTTTTCGGGTTCACCAATGATTTCAATGAAAGTTAAGAAATTAGGATAAGTTCAAATAGTATCTTATAGTTATACTTTGGGTCACTTCAAGCAGAGCGACCCTTTTTTAATTTATCATCTCAGGATGCTTCTCCTTATAACTTGCAACCTTTGTTGAATAGCCTCTAATCTTCCCCTTAAATCTTCAAATGTCGTAGTTCTAATATTTTGTGTCCAGTCATACGTCTGCTCGTATCCATCTGTGGTAAAGTAACCTCTAACATAGTTTACTTTATCAATGTTTTAAAAACTGGAAGATATATATAATTTCTCCATCATTACTTCTTTAATTCGGTCCTGTTTAAACTAAAAGCTATTTATTTCTTTATCATCGAAATATGTGATGGCATTTTGATAAAACCTATATCATGTGATTGTTGATCTTCGTTCCGGCTGGACGACTCCTTGGGAATCAGCAATAGAGGAACGAAGGCTAAAAGTATCACGTTCTGTGATAACGCCTTCGTGAACAGAGCAAAGCGCCCGGTCGGAACGGAAATCAACCCTACGTTATGGTAATGGATTCCTTAAGTCTCTTTTTATCGAAAAATAACATAATATATATTATTTTTGTGTTTTCTAGCTTTTCACTACTAAACATAAAGTTAATAGCATTCTATATATTATTTACAAATTGTCTAATGTTTGTTGAATGGGATAATGATAAAATGAATAGAATTCAGAATATTCTATAAAGTATAGGGGGCTTATAAATGACAGTAACTAGTTTAAAGACAACTGAATCTTATATACGTGACCGCGAAGCAGTTATTGAGCTTACACAAAAGCTAGTACGTATAGAAAGCGTATACCGAGAAGATGACCCAAATGGCAATGAACAAGAAGTCGCGAACTATGTCGCTCACTATTTACGTAATATAGGGATTGAAACACATGTTGAGGAGGTTGTGCCAGGTCGACCGAATGTCATTGGTATTATTGATTCGGGTAAGCCAGGAAAAACACTTCTCTTTGAAGGACACACAGATGTCGTAACTGAAGGGAATCGTGAAGCGTGGACGTACGATCCGTTCGGTGCAGAAATTATTGATGGTCGAATGTATGGCCGAGGCACAAATGATACAAAAGGAAATCTTGCGTGTATGATTACAGCTTGTCAGTCGTTGTTACTGGATCAGGAGGAATTTACAGGCAAGATTATTTTATGTATTCCATGTGATGAAGAAGGGCTAATGCTTGGTATTAAACATTTTATAAAAAATGGCTGGGCAGATGATGTAGATGGAGCAATTATATGTGAGCCAGAGGAAAACAACGTTTGTATCGCACAGCGTGGGGCAATACGCTTGAAAGTGGATGTTTTCGGTAAAATGGCGCACGGTGCGATTTCTTGGAGTGGCATTAACCCGAGCTGGCGCATGGCACGCTTTATAGTAGAGCTTGAAAAATTTGAAAAAGAAGAGCAGGCACGTTTAGGACGTGATCCGATGCTTAATTGGCCATCTATTACACCAACGATTTTACGCGCGCCTGTAAAAGGAGATGCGCAAATTAATGTCATTCCTGATCATTGTATGACGACACTTGATATTCGTACAGTTCCTGCACAGGATCACGATGAGCTTCTCGGTAAAATTGAGGGGATTATTAAACGTCTGCAAGCAGATGATCCAGATTTTAAAGTTGAGTTAACAGTGCTTGATAATCGCCCTGCAACAGCAACAGCGAAGGAGGAGCCTGTTGTACAAGCCATTTATGAGGCAGTCGCTGAGGTAACAGAAAAAGAGCCGAAATATAACGGTGTCCCAGGGGCTACAGATGGAACATTCCTACATGTGCATGGAGTACCAATCGTTACCGTTGGAGCGGGTGATCGTGATATGCCCCATCAAATTGACGAATATGTCGATATCGAAGAATTAGCAGAAACAACAGCCATTTATCGTTTAGCAGCATTAAAGTTTTTAGCAGGTGATGCACAATGACTCACACAAAAATCGCAGTTATTCCAGGGGATGGTATTGGGAAGGAAGTTATGGAGGAAGCATTAAAGGTACTAAATTCTCTTCAGGAACATGATTCTACTTTACAAATAGACACAACTATTTTTCCTTGGAGTTCAGATTATTATCTCAAGCACGGTCGAATGATGCCAAGTAACGCATTAGACAAATTAAAAGAATTTGATGCGATATTATTCGGGGCTATTGGAGATGCTCGTGTTCCTGATGACGTGACAGTATGGGAATTAATTATGCCGATACGAAAAAGCTTTCAGCAATATGTTAATTTTCGTCCGATTAAATCACTACCTGGCATAGCCTCGCCACTTGCTAATGGAAGGGATATTGATTTTGTGATCTTCCGTGAAAATGCAGAGGGGGAATATTCCGATAGTGGTGGGCGAATTTATCATCGTCAACCACAGGAAATGACGATTCAAAATACGATTATGACACGTATCGGTATTGAAAAAATTGTCCAAGCCGCCTGGGATTATGCCTATAAAAATGGCAAAACGAAGATTACGAGCGCGACAAAATCGAATGCTATTATACATTCAATGAAGTTTTGGGATGAGCATGCTAGAAGAATTGTTGCACAAAGCTCACCAGCACTAGAGTTAGAATCTATCTATATCGACGCTTTAGTAGCTTATTTCGTGGAACGACCGCAAGATTTTCAGGTTGTTGTGGCCTCCAATTTATTCGGAGATATTTTATCAGATTTAGGATCAGCCATCGTTGGTGGTCTTGGGCTGTCACCGTCAGCTAATTTAAATCCAGAAAAGGAATTCCCCTCTATGTTTGAACCTGTACATGGGTCAGCGCCAAATATTGCAGGAAAGGGCATAGCAAACCCAATTGCACAAATTTGGTCACTTGCTTTGTTACTTGGACATATCGGGAAACCCGATTTAGAAATGCTAATTGTAAGTGCGATTGAGACGGTACTTCGAGAAGGGGTTGTGAAAACCGCAGATATTGGTGGACAGGCGACAACCGCACAAATGGGTGATGCGATTTGTCAGGAGATTATCAAAATGAATTTAGCGGCAAGGGGTGTATAGCATGGCAGTGGAGCAAAAGGTCATCATCGTTACAGGTGCTGGTGGTGGAATGGGAAAAGCCATTATTCAGGAACAGCTTGCAAAGGGCAATATTGCTGTAGGGCTTGATTTATCAGTAGCTTCTCTAAGCGATTTAGCGAACGATACCTTGCGATGCTTTACGGTCAATGTTTTGCAAGAGGAGCGTGTGAACGAAGTATTCAAACAAATTTTTGACGAGTTCGGACGGATTGATGGACTTGTCAATGCACTTGGTATAGCGCAGGCTGCAAAACCGATTGAGCAAGTAACGATGGACGAGTGGAACCGCTTAATGGATGTCAATGTTAAAAGCTTATTTATTACAACAAAGGCAGTCGTTCCTTATATGAAGGAGCGGCTAAAGGGCTCAATTGTCACAATCGCTTCCATTTCTGCTGTGCGACCTCGCCCAGGTTTACAGACTTATATTGCATCTAAAGGGGCGGCGGAAAGCTTTACACGTGGTTTGGCGATTGAGCTAGCTCCGTTCCAAATACGTGTGAATACGATTCACCCTGGGCCAGCTGATACGCAGATGCTTTCTCAATTTACGGCACAAGGAGCGGACGTCGAGCAAACTAAGCAGAGTGTCTTTGTTCAATCGGTCCCACTTGGGCGATTAGTAAATCCATCAGACATTTCCGGGGCAGTTAGTTATTTACTCTCTGATGCAGCGAATATGGTTACAGGAACGACATTGCATGTAGACGGTGGTCGTGGACTATAGGAGGGATACACGTGAAGAAAATTCCGATGTTAATAAATGGTGAGTGGATACATGGTGATATGGAAGCATTATTGGATGTCATGAACCCCTCTACTGGTGAAGTCATTGCCCGAATTACGAATGCGCACAAAATCCATGTTGACGAGGCTGTACGCGCTGCGCGTGTAGCGTTTGAAAGTGAAGAGTGGCGGCAAATAAAGGCTTATGAACGTGGGCAGCTACTCATTGAACTTGCACGCTACATACGTCTGCATGCAGAGGAATGGAGTTTGTTAGAATGTCGTGATGTTGGAAAGCCGTTAACTCAAGCAAGGGCCGATATTGAAGCGGCAGCCAGCTATTTTGAGTTTTATGGTGGAGCTGCTGATAAAGTAATGGGGGATACGATTCCCATTGAAGACGGCATTTTAAATGCGGTAGTGTTAGAGCCTGTAGGAATTACCGTACATATTGTGCCTTGGAATTATCCTATTCAAATTACGGCAAGAAGTGTAGCAGCTGCAATTGCTACTGGCAATGCTGTAATTGTTAAAAGTGCGGAGGATACGCCATTAACTACACACGCTATAACGGAATGGTTTGCGGATAAAGTACCAAAAGGTATTTTTCAGCATATTACAGGTTTAGGTCGTGATGTCGGACCGTATTTAACATCCCATCCTGATATCAATCATATTACGTTTACAGGCTCTGTTCCGACAGGCATTGAGGTAATGAAGTCAGCCGCTGAAAATGTTGTACCAGTTACATTAGAGCTTGGTGGAAAATCCCCGAATATTGTTTTTGCGGATGCCAACATGGAGCAAGCGCTTGAAGGAGTTGTACGCGCCATTATTCAAAATGCCGGACAAACATGCTCGGCGGGGGCCAGACTCCTAATTGAAGAGCGTGCTAAAGAAAAATTTATGGCACAATTAGTACAAAAATTCCAAGCATTAAAAGTTGGTCCTGGTGAAGCGGACGTTGATATGGGCCCTCTTCTAAATGAACGACAATATACGAAGATTTCAACACTGCTGCAAAAGGCGAAAGAGGATGCCTACGTAGTTACTGGTGGTGAAACTCTGACGATTAAAGGCTATGAACAGGGCTATTATGTTGAGCCAACCATACTTGCTGGAGTAAAAGCTAACGATCCACTCGCGCAGGAGGAAATTTTCGGACCGGTGTTAACTGTATTTGCGTTTACGACGGTTGATGAAGCAATTACCTTGGCGAATAGTACAGATTACGGATTAGTTGCAGGCGTTTGGTCGAAGGATTTGGATACTGCACATTATGTTGCCAGTCGTGTAAAAGCTGGACAAGTGTTTGTTAATAACTATGGAGCAGCAGGCGGAATTCAAATGCCGTTTGGTGGCTATAAAAAGAGTGGCATTGGACGAGAAAAAGGTTTTGTTGCGTTGAGAAATTATACGCAAATGAAAAATATCGCAATACGCTATGCACCACCTAATCAAATGTAATGAAATGTGAGATGGAGGGATGCATATGGATCAGCCGAAAGAAAATCAGGTGCTCCTAGAGGTAAAACATTTAAAAATAAAATTCCATTTAAAAAATGGTAAGCAGGCAAAAGTGGTCGATGATGTGAGCTTTACGATTCGTAAGGGAGAAACGGTTGCGCTTGTAGGTGAGTCAGGAAGTGGTAAAAGTATTACATCGTTATCAATTATGCGATTACTGCCTATTCCACCAGGAGAAATTACAGCTGGTACCATTAAACTGAATGGTAAAAATCTCTTAGGCTTTAAAAATAAAGAGATGAGCAATATAAGAGGCAATGAAATTAGTATGATTTTTCAAGAGCCGATGACATCATTAGATCCTGTCTTTACAATCGGTAATCAAATGATGGAAGGCATTCGTAGACATCAAAGGTTATCAAAAAAGGATGCGCGGGAGAAATCTCTGCAGCTTTTAAAAGAAGTGGGTATTGCCAATGCAGACAAGGTGATTGCTGAATATCCACACCAATTATCAGGTGGTATGCGCCAACGTGTCATGATTGCCATTGCAATGTCCAATAACCCTCAACTGTTAATTGCTGATGAGCCAACAACGGCACTTGATGTAACAGTACAGGCTCAAATTTTAAAGCTTATGATGAAGATGAAGGAAGAACATCAATCGGCTATATTATTTATTACACATGATATGAGCGTTGTAGCAGAAACGGCAGATCGTGTTCTAGTTATGTATGCCGGACAAATTGTAGAAGAAGCGCCAGTACGAGAGCTTTTTATGAATCCAAAGCATCCATATACAACGGCTCTTTTAAAAACAATGCCTAATCTAGGGACAGATGTTAAACGATTGCCGTCAATCCCAGGTACTGTTCCACCGGCTTATGCGTTACCAGAAGGCTGCCGTTTTGCATCACGCTGTCCATTTGTAATGGCACAATGCCGTGATGTGCAACCTGAGGTAATCCATATTCAAGATGAGCATAAAGTACGCTGTCATTTATTTTCAGAGAAAGGGGCGCAAGATCATGACGAAGAAAGAAGCCTTGCTTGAAATAAAACATTTAAAAGCGTACTTTCCTGTAAAACGTAAGTCGATGAAGGAAGAGAAAAAGGTCATTAAAGCAGTCGATGATATTTCTCTAGAAATTTTTCGAGGTGAGACGCTTGGGATCGTAGGCGAATCCGGCTCCGGAAAATCGACGTTTGGCCGAACTATTTTAAAACTCGTTGAACCAACGGACGGAGAAATTTTATATAAAGGAAAGCCTATTCAGCGGTTAAAGGGAAGAAAACTACAAACTTATCGCAATCAAATGCAAATGATTTTTCAGGATCCGTTTGCATCACTCAATCCTCGTATGCGAATCGGTGCCATTATCGAAGAGCCGATGAAGCTGCAATTAACATTAACGAAAGAGCAGCGCAAAGAACGTGTAAAGGAGCTTTTACACAAGGTTGGTTTACCAGAGGATGCTATGCAAAAGTTCCCGCATGAATTTTCCGGGGGCCAAAGACAACGAATCGGTATTGCGCGGGCTCTAGCTATTCATCCAGAGTTCATTATTGCGGATGAGCCTGTATCTGCATTAGATGTTTCGGTGCAGTCGCAAGTATTGAATTTAATGATGGATTTACAGGATGAATTTCATTTAACCTATTTATTTATTTCACATGATTTAAGTGTTGTAAAACATATTAGCGATCGAGTAGCTGTGTTGTATTTGGGGAGGGTAGTGGAAATTGGCGCGAAGAAAGAATTATATGCAAATCCTCTGCACCCATATACGCAGGCATTGCTATCCGCCATTCCAGTGATCAATTTTGATGAGCCGAAACAAGAAATACCGTTACAGGGTGAATTGCCAAGCCCAATGAATCCTCCTGTAGGCTGTGTGTTTCATACACGTTGTCCCTATGTGATGGACAGATGTCATCAGGAACGCCCAAAGCTTCAGGAAGAAAATAACCATCAACGGGTAGCTTGCTTTTTATATGATAAATAGACTGAAAAATCAGTCTTTGTGGGTGGGGTGTGTATGATGTTTGGAAACATTACAGATGTGCCTGGAGTTAAAGTGGGGCATGCAGAAAATAGTGATGGAATTACAGGCTGTACAGCGATTTTAGTGGAAAGTGGTGCGGTGTGCGGTGTCGATGTAAGAGGCTCAGCGCCGGGCACTCGAGAGACTGATGCACTTGATCCAATTAACGAAATTGAGCATGTGCATGGAATTTGCCTGTCTGGAGGGAGCGCATTTGGATTGAATGCTGCGACCGGAGTCATGCAATTTTTAGAGGAGAGGGGTGTTGGCATACAGGCAGGTGTTGCCGCAATTCCAATTGTTCCCAGTGCGGTGCTGTTCGATTTATTTATCGGTGATCCAAAGACAAGACCTACTGCTCCAATGGGCTATGAAGCCGCTAAAAGTGCAGTTGTTGGTCCATTTGCAAATGGAAATACAGGTGCTGGTTATGGTGCGACTGTAGGAAAATTGGCGGGTCCTCAATTTTGTATGAAAGGGGGACTAGGCAGCGCCTCTATAGCTGGCAAAGAGGGTGTTGTAGTGGGGGCCATTGTTGCTGTCAATGCTGTTGGAGATGTGAAAAATCCTACTACAAGAGAAACGTTAGCAGGAGCAAGGAATCCGAAAACAGGGGAATGGATGGATTGCTGTACGTATTTAGAGGAGCATGTGCAATCGGAAGCATTGTCTGGTACGAATACGACAATCGGTGTCATTGCAGTGAATGCCAAGTTGACTAAAGCAGAGGCGAAAAAAATAGCCCAGCTTACACAAAATGCTCTTGCACGGACAATTTATCCAGTACACACAATGCTGGATGGAGATACGATATTCGTGCTTGGTACAGGGGATAAAAGATTTCCGGTGGACTATTTGGGTCATTTAGCTACAAGAGCTATGGAGGAAGCGATCATTACTGGTATTAAGGCTGCTGATAAATTAGCTGAAGTAGAAAGCTATAAAAGCATTCAAATAATGAACACATAGGGAATAGGGGGAAATAACATGAGACTAAAGAACAATTGGTCGTTGCTGTTATTGACAATGATAGTCGTTTTACTAATGAGTGCCTGTTCAAGTGATGACAAAAAGGATGCAAGTACTAGTGGAAAGTCAGTGGCAGATTTACCTCAAGAAATCGTAGTACGTATAAATGACGACCCAGATTTTTTAGATCCACATAAAGCAACGGCGTCTATTTCGTACCAAATGATTCTTAATATTTTTGAAGGGCTAATGGCACCAGAAACAGATGGTACTTTAAAAGAAGGTCTAGCCGAGAGCTATCAAGTATCTGAGGATGGTTTAACTTATACATTTAAAATTCGCCCGGATGTGAAATTCCATAATGGTGAGGATTTAACTGTTGAGGATATCCAGTATTCATTTGATCGTTTAATGGGGAAAAACGGCGGCGAAAAGATGTCAAACAGCTTTGATAATGTTGCTTCAACAGAAGCAACAGATGCCAATACATTTGTGATTAAGCTAAAGGAGCCCAACTCTAACTTCTTATATTCATTAACAGCACGTCAATCTGCTATCTTACCAAAAAGCAATGATGGAAAGCATAATGAAAATCCAATAGGTACTGGACCATTTGCATATGTAAAATACTCTCCTGGTACAAATTTAGAGTTGAAGAAAAATGAAAACTACTGGAAGGAAGGATTACCATACTTGAATAAAGTGACGTTTACCTTCCAATCGGATGATCAAGCAGCAATTATGAGTTTAATGGCCAATGAAGTTGATTTAACGAGTGTACCATGGCAACGTGTAAGTGAAGTAGAAGATAACTTTAACTTATCTCATCAAAATAATAACTCATCATTAATCGTTACATTTAATGAAACGAAAGCACCTTTTGATAATGTAAAGGTTCGGCAGGCAATTAACTACGCGATTAGTAAGTCCGATATTATTGACTCAGTGTTTGCAGGCTATGCTGTACCACTTGGTTCAAACATGAGTCCAGCGATGGGGGACTATCAAAAGAAAGGTTTAGAAGATATGTATAAGCGTGATGTGGAAAAAGCGAAAGCATTATTAACAGAAGCTGGCTATCCTAAAGGCTTTAAAACGAAAATTACAGTATCTTCGCATAATGATATCTATTCAAATATCGCGCAAATCGTTGCCGATAATTTAAAGGAAATTGGTATTGATGTAGAAATTGAAGTTGTAGAATGGGGAATTTGGCTAGACCGTGTTTACTTTGGTCGTGACTATCAAATGACAACAATCGATTTAACAGGTCGTGCTTCTGCTTATGAAATTATAAATGATTACATTTCAACTAATGATAGTGAAAACTTCTTCAAATTTAAAAATGAAGAATACGATAAAATTATGGCAGACGTTTTAAAGGAAAGAGATCAGGCGAAGCAAATTGACTACTATCATCGTGCACAGGAAATTTTAGCTGAGCAGGCAGTAGCGGTTTATATCGCAGATTATCAGATTGTTTGGGGCTCTAAGAAGCAAGTTACTGGATTAAAGAACTACCCATTCTGGTTCCATGATATGTCTGAGGTTAAAATTTCTAACTAGAAAGGGATGAGTGCTTGATGATGTATATTATACGTCGATTCATCCTGTTAATAACAACTATCCTTCTAGTGTCGGTCATTACATTCGGTGTTTTTCAAATTTTACCTGGTGATCCGGTTCGGACAATGTTAGGTACTGAAGCGGATCCCACACAAATTGAAAATTTGCGATCAGAGCTTGGCTTGAATCGCCCTCTTTATGAGCAATATACAGATTGGATGAAGGGATTATTAACAGGGGAATTAGGAAATTCTATTCGCTTTTCAATGCCAGTAAAAGACTTACTGTTTGACAGACTACCTGTAACGATGTCATTAGCTGGGCTCGCCCTCGTAATTGTGTTACTCATTTCCTTACCGTTGGGGATGTTTGCGGCGAGAAGACAAAATAAGTTCAGTGATATGTCGTTGTCAACAGTGACACAAGTTGGAATGGCCATTCCTTCTTTCTGGCTCGGAATGATTCTCATTTTATATGTTGGACTGCAGTTCAGCTTCTTTAAAATAAGTGGTTATATTCCGTGGACGCAAAGTGTAGCAGGAGCGTTAAGTACACTTGTTCTCCCTGCGTTAACAATTGCGATTCCACAAATTGCGGTCAATTTTCGCTATGTTCGTACGTCAATTCTAGAGCAAGTTCAGCTCGATTATGTGCGTACGATTCGTAGTAAAGGGATGTCTGAGCAAAATGTTATGTATAAGCATGTCTTAAAAAATTCGATGATTCCAATATTAACGGTATTTGGATTGATTATGGCTGAAGTTGTTGCTGGAACAATTATTGTGGAGCAAGTATTTTCACTGCCAGGCGTTGGTCAACTTCTCATCACAGCAATTAGTAATCGTGATTTTCCATTAGTACAGGGAATCGTTATGTATATTACTGTTGCAGTGGTCATGATTAATTTTATGGTCGATATTTTATATTCAGTGTTAGATCCTAGAATCCGATTACGATGAGCGAGGTGGATACGATGAAACATATACAAAGATACATGAAAAATATTAATTTAATCATTGGTCTACTAGTCATTATCGGTTTTCTAATCATCATGATAATCAGCTTTTTTTATACACCTCATGATGTGAACTCGATGAATATTCCTCAAAAATTACGTAGCCCAAGTAGTGATTATCTATTTGGAACGGATGAATTTGGTCGTGATATTTTTAGCCGTATTATGAAAGGAACTCAAACGGCCTTTGCAGTCGGTTTACTGACTGTATTTATCGGAGCAATTTTTGGTATTTTAATTGGTGGTATAGCGGGGTATGTAGGTGGCTGGATCGATGAAATTTTTATGCGCATGATGGATGCATTAATGGCCTTTCCAGGAATTATACTAGCTTTAATGCTCGTGGCGGTATTTGGACCGGGGATTGTTAATACGGCTATTGCATTAGGCATTATTGCCATACCGGCCATTGCCAGAATTACACGTAGTGGTTTCGTCCAACATCGTGACACTGAATATGTTTTAGCAGCAAAGTTAATTGGTGTAAAACCTTATAGCATTATGTTTCGTCATATATTACCTAATATTTCATCGCAAATTATCGTCGCTACCACTGTGACCTTTGCGACTGCGATGCTTGCGGAGGCGGCACTTAGTTATTTAGGGCTTGGTGTGCAGCCACCAAACCCTAGTTGGGGACGAATGTTAAAAGATTCACAAGCCTATTTAGTGGGAGCCCCTTGGTACACTTATGCGCCAGGTGGAGCTATTACAGTACTTGTATTAGGTTTGTATATGCTTAGCAATGCGTTACGCGATTTTATTGATCCACGTTCAAAAGCGTAAAATATCAGGTGCTGTTTTTTTCAATAAATCAAAGGTTTCACAGCTATTGACGACGAGGGCTTGTAAAAAAATAAAATAATTTTTAGTCGTTCAATTCGTATAACCATTCCTATAATAACTTTCATTTTTATCATACTATAAGCTCGCCAACTAATGCTTAGAGTGCCAAGAGGGTGTAATTCAAGGGCTGTTAACGATATATCAAAATAGGTATTCTTCGCAAAGAAAGGCGATTCCAAATGCTCGAAAAGCAAGAGGAATCGCCTTTAATAATTTCGTTTATGTCCTTTTTTTACGTATTCCCAATCAGTTTCAATGTTTTGACGAATACGAATTAAAAAGTCTTGAACACTGTCCATTTCTTCAGGAGAAAAACCATCTAATGCTCTAGCATTCGAATAGTCTCCTTCTCGCTTTAAAAATGGATAAATCTTTAAACTTTTTTCTGTTGGAAAAAGCTGTTTGTTTTTCTTGTTACCAATTTCACTACGCTTTTCTACAAAACCTTTAGTCTCCAATTTTTGAATAGCTCGAGAGGCAGTTGTGCGATCTACCTTCAATAGCTCAGCAACCTTTTCTTGAATAATACCAGGGTTTTCACAGATGCGAGTGACATACAAATACTGTCCCTTTGTTAAATCAAGTTCTTTAAACTCAATATTACTAATGGAATCAAGTGCCCGTGCAATCGCACCAATATCTCGTAAAATTTCCTTCATTGATTGCCTCCGAAAAATATTGTATTTGCAATAAAAAATACTCTATACTATATATTATCATCCATGAAGGGAAATTTCACTTCATATCTACAGGTGTTTTTCTTTTCCAAACTTACAGTCTGGAGCGTAGTGGTTCAATAGGCGGATCTAGCGACACAATTGACAATTCTACCAGTGGAACAGAAAGTTCGATCACTGATACAAAGAGAAACTCATCACCTTTGGTTAGGATTATATTTTATGTTTGTATGCTATTTATATAAGTTGATTGGAGTGGAGGCTGGGTGACTCCTTAGGGATTAGCGATATAGAGGAACGGAGTCTAAAATCATCACGTCCTGTGATAACGCCTCCGTGACCAACATCCTGCTGTCGCTGCGCTTTAGCACAAACAAAACCCTCTGCTGTCGCTACGTTAGCACTACGCTTTCGCGCAAAAAACATCTGTTGGCCCGAGCGGTTCATCGGACGCCCCCAGGAAGCTCTGCTTTGCGCGAAAGCGAAGCGCTAGCAACAAAGCGCCCAGCCGGAACGGAAATCAACCCTACATTATGCGGATGAGCCTTAATAGCTCACCAAATTCAAGTAATAATCAGGAGGAATATAAAAATGAACACAAAAAAAATTACAGATGAAAAAGACTTACAAACAGCGTTTTCCATTCGTCAAAAAGTTTTTATTGAGGAGCAAAAGGTGCCAGTGGAAGAAGAATATGATGAATTCGACACGCTAGATGCAGCATGTGATCATATTCTTGTGTACTATAACGATCAACCTGTTGGTACTGGTAGACTGCGAGTTGTTGATGGCTATGGCAAACTAGAGCGTATATGTATATTTATAGAATTCCGCAAATTTGGTTTAGGTAAAGTAATTATCCAAGGTTTAGAGGAAATAGCACTAGAAAAAGGTTTAACAAAATCAAAATTAAACGCGCAATCTTATGCAGAAGGCTTTTATGAAAAATTAGGCTATAAACGTGAAGGTGAAGAATTTATGGATTGTGGCATCCCGCATATTTCAATGAAAAAGCAATTTAATAAGGCGTAGGGTACTCAATATATTAAAAATAGCAAACTAAGGTTTATGTTAGTTTGCTATTTTATTTTAGTGCAATAACTCTTTTATTTTTTCCCATAATGGCTTAATTCCTTCTTTAGTCGGCACATTTTCAAATATCCAATCTGATTCATTATTGATGGCTTTCACTAATTTCTTAACGGCCATTTCATGTGTGACAAGGCTCATACAATTCATAATATAGACTATCTCATTTAAGGGGTCAGAGGGAAGCGAATTATATGTCGCTTTAAGTCCAAGTAAAGCTCGCTCAGGGCAATATTTATGCAGGAGTACTTTAGCGAAGTGTTCTAAACTATTCTGCAATAAATGAATACACCAAATTTCATTTCCGCGTTGAGCACTCCAATAATATTGATACAAATACCAGACAGTATCATCTACAGCATCTTGAAATTCAAGTGGAGTTAAAGCCATAGTTGTACTTTTCAGTTTAGCTGTAAGGATCCCATTCGGATCAAATAATATTTTAATGGCATCTTTATTACTTATTTCAGAGGGAGCTACGGTAAATAAATCGATATGAATCAAATCTTCATATACGACTAGTAGCTGAGGGGCAATAATATAAATGTCATCAACAAATAATGTATCCTTATAACTTTCAATATGCTTCTTGCGATTGGGCAAAAATACTTCAATATTTTCTTCCTTCACAACGCAGTACATATCGATATCTGAAAATTCATCATGCTCCTCTCTAGCTATGGATCCTCTTAAAAATACAGCTTCAATAAATTGATCACCTTTTAAACTTTCGAGTAAAATCTCAACAACATGACCCAAATTCAAGTGTATCCTCTCCTTCTATTAAAACAGGCTACTCAGTAATACTTTGAGTAGCCTTATTTTGTTAGACTTCTTTTACAACGGTGTCTGAGAAGTGATCGTGAGGTAGAAGTTGTCCGTTTTGTTGTTCGAACGCTGTTGGATTTTTCAAGTAGTCGAATGGGCTAATTGAATCACGGTATGCCATTCGTTTCAGAATTTGAGCAGAAGTGAGCTTAGTCCCACTTTGATTCTCAAGAGCTATCCCCATTTTTTTATAGCCAACGGTTTGTCCATTTTTACGTAATTGTGCAAATTCAAGTGACCACATAACGGCTGTTGGTGTGATAATGGTATGAATAGCCTCGTTTTTTACTTTTTTTCGCAGGACATATTCCACTCCAGCTGTGACAGCCGTTGAAATTGCCAAATCAATTAGAAATGCTTTTGTTCGTTTTTTAGTAATAGATTTCATCGGAGTACCTCCTCATAAGTTTCAAAGGAATATATTGTCTTTTAATGGCAACTCTTGCTTAGTAATGTAAGAGGGTATGGCCCCATGTTTTTCTGTCGAAGCTCCCGCATAGCTATTCGCGAATGTAAGGAGGGAGGTAGCATGCTGCTGACAAAAGTCGACTAGATTGATCGCTGTAATCTGCTTGCTAAGGAGAATGGCTAACAATGCACCAATAAATGCATCACCTGCTCCGGTTGTATCAATCGCATGAACGTTGTCAGCGGGTACTTTAACATAAAGTTTTTTCGTATAAAGACTTGCACCTTCTGCTCCACGAGTAATGATAAGTACTTGTACTTTTCCTTGAAATAATGAATGGACGGCTGTTTCTTCATCCTCAATCGCTGTTAAAAATAAAAGCTCCTCCTCAGACAATTTAACGATATGGGCCTTTGGTAAAAATTCGAAAATGGTTTGACGACATGCCTTCACATCATTCCACAGTGGCAAGCGAACATTTGGATCAAAAGAAACAAGACTCCCTGCCTGATGAGCTTGTTCTATCAGAGCAACATGTGCATGTTTCATTGGGCTTTCCACTAAATTAACTGAACAAAAATGAAGAATATCTTTATCTGTTAAAAGATTAGGTGGCAGTTGCTCTTTGTTGTAAAGTAAATCAGCTGCGTGGCGGCGATAAAATAAGAAATCACGGGCTCCATCACTTGTCAGTGAAACAAAGGCTAGACTTGTTTCACCCTCAACAGTTTGAACAATATAGTTCGTATCGACATCGGCTTTTTTTAATGTTTCTACTAGAAAATCTCCAAAAGCATCCTGACCTACCTGTGTAATGAGGGCTGCTTGTTGCTCAAGCTTTGCACAAACAGCTGCAACATTGGCAGGGGCCCCACCAGCATTTTTAGTAAATTGCTCAACTG